>Ga0116228_10002590_pt1 | contig 15703 bp, 13 predicted proteins | sample S1TSphfallax_2_FD_89694 | JGI IMG/M metagenome (GOLD analysis project Ga0116228, IMG submission 89694) | Host-associated microbial communities from peat moss isolated from Minnesota, USA - S1T2_Fc - Sphagnum fallax MG | ecosystem: Host-associated > Plants > Peat moss > Unclassified | place...
TACTCGGCGGCGATTTCCGCGGCCATGCGATCGAAATCGCGACTCGCCTTTCGCGAGTAGACCAGGGCAAGCACCCAGGCGACCACGAATTCGCTCAAGGCGAACAGCAGGCCGACGTTGACCACACCCCACACCCGGATTTTAAAGAGATCCTGAAAGTAGGCCGCGCCGATCGGCAACAGAAAATAGTACGTCACGGTGAGCAGCATCAAGCCCCAGAGGAAGGCGCTCTTGCGGCGGTGCAAGCTCTGAAAGCGCGGATCGCGAATGATCGCGTCCCAATCCACCCCGTCAGGATTTGCCATGATTTCCCCCACCGTTATGTTGTCGCCAGCCAAGATTCCCGGCTAGCTTGCGCTTCGCGGCCGCTTGCGCCCATTCGACCTTGGTCTTACGGCGCTACTTTTCCGCCGCCGATTCGACTAAGGTCGTTACTTGCCGGGAGCCGCGCAATGACTGTCAGGCGGCGCGGTGACTTTCGGGCCTCGCAATGACCTTCGAGATCCTCATCGTCGACGACCATCCTTTGTTTCGCGCGGCGCTGCGCGGCGCGGTGGCCGCCGCGTGCCCGACTTGCGTGTTTTTCGAGGCCGATAGCGTCGCCGGACTATACGACGCGCTCGAGCTGCATCCGCGGCTCGACTTGCTGCTGCTCGATTTGAACCTGCCTGGCGCCTATGGCTTCTGCACCCTGGCGCATCTGCGCGGTGCGCATCCCGAACTGCCGGTCGTCGTCGTCTCCGCCATGGATGATCCAGGCACCGTGCGCCAGGCGTTGGCCTTCGGCGCGCAGGAATTCATCTCCAAGTCGTGGGACGCGACTCGGATTGGTGGCGGCGTTCAAGCCGTCCTGCGCGGCGAGCCCATCATCGCCGCCGCATCCGCCGCGCGGCGTGGCGTAGAGCCCGCTGCGGCGCAGCCGGATGGCGCCGCCTTGGACTTCGCGCAGCGGGTGGCCTTGCTCACCGCACAGCAATTTCGCGTGTTCGGCATGCTCTGCTCCGGGCGGCTCAACAAGCAGATTGCCTACGAGCTCGCCATCACGGAGGCGACGGTGAAGGCACATATGACGGCCATTTTGCGCAAACTGGGGGCCGTCAATCGCACCCAGGCGGTGCTGCTCGCCGGTAAACTCCTGGTCGATCCACGCGAGATCAAGATGCCGCCCGATGAGAGCGAAGCTTGAAGGCTGACAGCAAGGCGCGCAGCGCCGCCGGCCGCACCGGCTTGTGCAACAGCGGAATACCCGCCTTGCGCGCCGCGCGCGTCATCTCCATGCCGTGATCGGCGGTGATGAGCGCCGCCGCGCAACTCGCGCCAGAGAGCTCCGCCGTGCGCTCCGCAAGCCGTTGCACCAGCTCGAGTCCGGTGCTGCCGTCACCCAGGTGAAAGTCCGCCAGGACCACGTCGAAAGTCCGTGACTCCACCAACTCGAGCGCGTCTGCCGACCCGAGCGCCTGGTCGGTCGAGATCCCCCATTGCTCGAGCAACGCCCGCATCGCCTGCAGGATCAGCGGATCGTTGTCGACGACCAGCACTCTGAAATCCCGCAGCGCCTGCGGATCGGGGACCGCGCTCGCTCGTGCGAGTCGTAGCTCACGGCGGGCGCCCACCACGCGTGGCACACGCACGCCGAACACCGAACCTCGGCCCGGTTGACTGGTGAGCGTGAGCCCATGATTCAATAGCCGCGCCAGCCGGTCGCAAATCGACAGGCCGAGACCCAGTCCCTTCTCGCCCCACGGCGAGCCCTGCTCGAGTCGGGTGAACTCGACGTACAGATGCTCGCGCAGGTGGGCGGCGATTCCGGGGCCGGTATCGTAAACGCCGATCTCCAACTCGACGCCGCGCCGCCGACAGCCGATCAGGACGCCGCCTCGTTCACAGTAGCGCAGCGCGTTCGACAGGTAATTCTGCAGGATCCGGCGCAGCAGCACCCGGTCGCTGCGCACCGCCTCACGGCAGCTCACCACATCGAGGCGGAGCCGCCGCGATTCGGCCAGGGGCGCATATTGGTGGCGCAAATCCTCGAGCAAGTCGGCGATCGAAAAGGTCGTGACATCCGCGCGCATCACGCCGATATCGAGCTGGGCGACGTCGAGCAGATCCTTCAGCAGCTCCTCCGCCGCGCGCATCGAGCCGTCGATGCGGCTGACGAGTTCGACGAGTTCCGGATGCGCCGCGGCGCGTGATTCGAGCGCCGAGGCGAACAGCCGCGCGGCATTGAGCGGCTGCAGCAAATCGTGGCTTGCCGCCGCGACGAACCGGGTCTTGCCCATATTGGCCGCCTCCGCCTGCAACTTGGCCGCCTCCGCTTGTAAGTTGGCGCTGCGCTGCGCCTCGAGCGCATCGCTGAGTTCCCGCGTCCGTTGCTCGACGCGCAATTCCAGGTCTTCTTTCGCCTCGAGCAACGCCTGCTCGGCGCGCTTGTATTCGGTGATGTCGGTATAGGTGGACACGAAGCCACCGCCGGCCATGGGCTGACCGCTGATGCTGAACACCTGGCCGTTCCTGCGCCGCCGCTGGTAGGTGTAGGCGGTGCCGGCACGCATGTGCGCCAGGCGCTTCGCCACCTGTTGTTCGGGATCACCCTCCCCGAACTCACCGCGGGCGGCGTTCCAGCGAATCAAGTCGGCCACCGGCCGGCCGACGAACACCAGACCCTCCGGGTAATCGAACATCTCGAGATAGCGGCGATTCCAGGCGACGAGCTGCATGTCCGCATCCACCACGCTGATACCTTGGGTGACATTCTCCATGGTCGCCGCCAGCAACTGACGGCTGAAACGCAGCTCCTGGGAGGTCTCGTCCAAGGCCTCCGCCACCTCGTCGACATCAAGGCCGCGGCGCGCCAGCGCGTGGGTGAGAACGATGCGCGCCGACGACGGACCGATGGAGCCGGCCAGGACGCGTTCGACGTGCTGCAACATGCCACGATCGACGGCTGCAGCCGCCTGCGGCATCGGCGCCAGCGACTGCGCCGCGTATTGTTCGAGCGCGCGCCGCGCCGCCACGGGGCCGATGACGCGCGCCGCCACCGCCTCCAATTCCCCGACACGCGCGGTGATCGTCGGCAGCCCGGAGACCGGCGGCTTGGGCGTGGCGAAGGCGCGCGCGGCCCGACGTTGCTGCAGTGAGACGCCGTGCAGCGACGATGCGGCCACGAGAATGGCGACGTTCAAGCCGAGCGCCAGCAAGCCACCGAAACTGGAGGCGCCCAGGAGCGTGCCGTCGGCGATCCCCATCGGCAGGAACTGCTGGGCGTGCAGTACGCCACCGGCGACCAGGCTTGGCAGAAACAGCAAGTAGGCCCAGGCCAGGAAGCCGGCGAACATGCCCCAAAAAACGCCGGCGCGACTCGCGCCGCCCCAGTAAAGCGCCGCCAGGATGCCCGGCGCGAATTGCGCGACCGCGGCGAAGGCCAGCATGCCGATGGAGGCCAGGCTGAGCGAACCCAACGAGACTCGGTAATAACCAAAGGCGAGCAGCGCCAGCACGAGAATCACCAAACGCCGCAGCCAAAGGATGCGGTGGGCAAGGCTGTCGCCCGCCTCCAGGCGGCGGCGCCACAGCACGGGCACGGCGATTTCGTTCGAGATCATGGTCGCCAGCGCGATGCTCGAGACCACCACCATCGCGGTTGAGGCGGACAGGCCGCCGAGAAACACCCAGAGCGCGAGCCACGAGGCGCCGTAGGCCAAGGGCAGTCGCAGGATCAGCGTATCGGAACCCGCCGGCAGCGCATGGGTTCCGCCCACCGCCAGCGCGGCTATCGGCACGACGAACAGCGAGAACAAGCCGAGATAGGCCGGCAATATCCAGCGCGCGCGCCGCAGGTCTCTGCTGTCCGCGCATTCGATCACGCTCACCTGAAACTGGCGCGGCAGGCAGAAGATGGCTGCCGCGGCGAGCAGCGTTGCACTCAGCGAATTGGAGTTGAACATCGTCGCGGCGTGCGTGAGGCCCGCCGGCAACGCGAATGGCCGGCCCGCGAGTTGCAGCCAGGCGTACGAGCCCACAGCGATGAATGCCACGAGCTTCAGCAACGATTCGAAGGCGATGGCCAGCATCAGACCCTCGTGATGCTCCGTCGCATCGACCCGTCGCGCGCCGAACAGCACGGCGAACAACGCCATGAGCAACGCCACGGCCAGCGCCGAGTCGTGATGCCAGGGGGCCGGCGCGGCGGACAGCGTCGTCAAGGCGGCAATGCTCGCGGCAACCGCCTTGTATTGCAGCGCCAGATAGGGAATCGCCGCGGTGACGGCGATCACCGTCACCAACACGGCGAGCGGTCGGCTCTTACCGAAGCGCGAGGCGATGAAATCCGCGATCGAGCCGACTTTCTGCGCCCGACCGACCGCGACCAGTCGCTCCAAGAACGGCAGCGCGAACACATAGACCAGCGCCGGGCCCAGGTAAATCGGCAGGTAACCCCAGCCCTCGCGCACGGCCGTGCCGACCGCCCCGTAAAACGTCCATGAAGTGCAATAAATGCCTAACGCCAAACCATAGACATAAGGGCGCCAACGCCGGCGCTTGGGATAAATCGATTGACGCTCACCGTAGAATGCGATCGCGAACAGAGAACCCAGATAGGCGATGGCGAGAGCGAACAGCAGCCAGCCGGACAACATGAGTCATGGTAGGCAGAACGGCCGGCCGCGGGCAACACCGCCGTCGCGGCGCGCAACTTGGGCCATGGCCGCCTCGCCACCCGGATCGACAGGCCATCGAGGCGCCACGGGGGCATGGTACAGTCTGGAGCACGATGGCGATGAGCACGATCTTGAAGACTTGGACCGTCACCGCCGTCTCGGCCGGTGAGGCACCGCTGCAGCTACTTTGCGACGACCGGCCGCTGCGCCAATCGCAACCCGGCACTCTCGATGACGTCTCACCGGTGCAGCACCTTCTCTTGGGTGTCGCCGGCTGTTTTGCGCTGAGCTGCCGAGCGGTGCTGAAGCGGCGTTCGGCGCCTTCTGTCGCGTCGCCGGTCGCCGCCACGCCTAGCGTCACGGCGCCGCTGCCCCGCTTCGAGGTGCACGTCAGCGGTTACAAACTTCGCGGCGGCGGCAATCGGCTGTCGCAGATCGAGGTGACCGCCGTGTTTCCGACATTGAGCGAGGCGGAGGCACGCATCACGGCTCACGAAGCCGAGGCGCTTTGCACGGTGACGAGCACACTCGGAGGCTCGCCCGCGCTGAGCTTCACCGTGCGCTCAGACCAAGCTGTCGATCCGGACGGTGAGCGCGTTCTCAGCCGCGGTTAGGCTCGAGCCACTCACCGTGGCTCCCGGTAAATTGCCGACGGACAGCTGGTAAGTCCCACCGGACACGGTGATGTTCGCCGAATAGCTCTTGCCGGCCACCGAGGTCGAATAGCCCGCGGCGATCTTGCTCGCTTCCGAGCTGCTGGTGCTGGTGCTCGCCGCTGCCTCGCCCGAAGCGACGGCCGCGCCGCCGCCCCCGCCACCACCGCCGGCACCACCGCCGCCTTTGGCGGCGGCGGCGGCTCCCGTCGCTGCCGGCTTGCTCGATGTCGAGGTGCTTGCCGGCGGCGCCGAGGCTGCTGCCGGCGTTTTTCCCGTGGATGCCGATGTTGCCGACGTGGCCGTGGCCGGGGCCGCGGTTACCGCAGGTGCGGACTGCCGGGCTGCAGAACTGATGAGGCCCGTGGGTAACACTGAAGAAACGCTGCTGATTTGCATGATGCTGGAACCTCGACGCGCCGGATCTGCTCGCCAGAGTTATATCGGCCGCGACCCGCCGTTGTTAAGGTCGGGTCGCAGCCGTGAGGCGAGGGGCCTGCTACCGGCCGGCGGCGGCGCGCGGATACGCCGATTCGTCCGCGCCGTTGACATAACGGTTGAATTCTTCCTTGTACCGCAACGCCAGCCGGGCCTTGTCCGCTTCGGAGAGCTTCTGTTGCAGTTCGAAGAACCAGGTGTTCTCCTCCTCGTACACGTGGTGCAGCACGGCGCCGCGGATATGCTCGAGTTTGTCCTTGTACTCCTGCGACAACGGGGTCAAGGTTTCGAGCAACCCAAGCTCCATCTTCGCCGCCGACTGTTGAGTATAGGCGGTGGTCGCATTGGCCTTCTCGTCGGCTCCAACCAGCGCCGGATACAACACCGCCTCCTCCGCGATCGAGTGCCCGGTGAGCAGCACCGCGAGCTCTTTCTGCGCGGCCATTTGCGCGGCGGCGGTGCTCGCGGCCTGCACGCCGGCAAATGCGCGTTCGATGTCGCGGTGATGCTGGATCACCATCGACAGCCAGCCGTTGGGGGTGGCGGCCGACAGTGCCTTATTGCGCGCTTCTTCGCGCGCCTTATCGCTTTCGAGCGGGGTGACCGCTGAGATGACTTTGTCGAGGATGGACATGGCATGACTCCAGAGTGACGATGAAGGCAGTGAGTGTCGGCGACCGCGCAGCGCAGCCGTCATCGGCGTGATTCCCCTCCCGCGGTCGGACATCCCTGACCTGGAACCCGCTACCCGACTGGGAACGCGCTCCCTGCCCTAAAATGCGCCCGTGCTAAAATATAGGCCCATTGAACGAGAGGTCCCAAGGCCATGAACGGGCAACCGTCATGCCCAGAGCACATCGAACAGCTTCGCCGTGACGGCTTCGTGATCGTCAAGGATTTGTTGCCGCTCGAGGAGCTCGCGGGACTGAATAGAACCGCCCGAACGCAACTCGCCGCCCGCACGGAGCCGCTCGAGTTCGAAGCGGATCTACGCTATCCCGGTGCGCCGTCGTCACGCACGGCTGCCGGTGGTCACACGGTGCGCCGGCTGCTCGATGCCTATGCGCGTGACCCGGCGTTCGCCGAGTGGGGCACGTCAACCGCCGTCCGCCGGTGGCTCGAGGCCTACTTCGGCGAAGACGTTCTCATGTCGCGGGCCCATCACAATTGTTTGATGACCAAGCACCCCCGCTACGGCAGCCTCACCGGCTGGCATCGCGACAGCCGCTACTGGTCGTTCGCCCGCGAGGATTTGGTCTCGGTCTGGCTGGCGCTGGGGCCTGAGCATGTCGACAACGGCGCGCTCTGGTTCGTGCCGGGTTCGCATCGCCTCGACCTGACCGCCGAGCGCTTCGACGAGGCGAAATTCTTCAGCGCCGACCTCGCCGACAATGCCGATTTGCTCCGCCGCGGCGAGTCGCCGCGACTGGCCGCGGGGGATGCCGTTTTCTTTCACTCCAATACCCTGCACTCCGCCGGTCCGAATCGCACCGAGGCGGTGAAATTCTCGCTGGTCTACACCTATCACGGCGTGAGCAATCCACCGACACCAGGCACGCGGTCGGCCGCCATGCCCGAAGTGGCGCTGCAGCGTTGAAGACCCTCTTTACCTGTCTGCTGCTGCTCATCGCCCTGACCGGAGAGGCTCGGGCCGGAACGACCCTCGACCGCGTCCGCAGGACCGGTGTGCTCACCGATGTGCTGCTCGACAGCTACCCGCCGTTCGGTTTCATCGACGCCAACAACGAGCTCGCCGGCTTCGACGTCGATGTCGCGCGCGCCTTCGCCGCGCGGCTGGGCGTGAAGCTCAATCTGCAGACGCCGGCCTGGGAGGCGATCGTCTCCGGTCACTGGCAGGGACGGTGGGATGTGTGCATCTGCTCCATGAGCCCCACCCGCGAACGGGCGCAGGTGCTCGATTTTCCGGCCGTTTACTACAACTCACCGGCGGTCCTCACGGTGCACCGTGATGATGCCGCCATCAAAGGGCCGGCGGATCTGACCGGCAAGCGGGTCGGCGTGGGCATCGGCTCGAGCTACGAGAAATACCTCGGCAAGGAGTTGGTGATCCCCGGCGCGCCACCGCTGGTTTATCCCTTCCACGACGTCATGGTGATTCCGGGTGACGAGTCCATCAATTTTCGCAATCTCGCGTTGGGGCCAGGTGTGCGTCTCGATGCCGTCGTCTCCGATCTGGCGACGGCGCGCACGATCAGCGAAGCGAACCATGCATTGAAGATCGTCGGACCCGTCCTTTATTCGGAACCCAACGCCGTTGCCACGGAACAGGGCGACGCCGACTGGGATCGGACGGTGGCGCACACCTTCGAGGAGCTGCGCCAGGACGGCACGCTCGCGAAAATCTCGCGCAAGTGGTTCGCCACGGACATCACCGCCGATGGCCATTGAAGACGTACCCTTGCCGACGGCGACCACGAGGCGCTTTCGGCAGCGGGTCTGGCTGACCTGGGCGGTGCTGGCGCTGCTGCTGGCGGCGGGCGCCCATGAATTGCATCTGGACTTCCCCTACATCGCGCAGAAGCTGCCCTTCTTGCTCGGGCTCAAGCTCTCTCCCGACGGCTTCATTCAAGGCGCCGCCTTGACGATATTCGTCACCGTGTGTTCGATGTTCTGTGCGTTGCTGGTGGCGGTGGTCACGGCCACGGGCCGCTTGTCGAGGAATCCGCTGGCCTTCGCCATCGCCACGTTCTATGCGTCCTTGTTCCGCGGTACTCCCCTGCTGGTCCAGGTGCTCATCATCTATCTGGCGCTCCCCCAGATCGGCGTCGTGCTCGGCGCCCTGAGCTCGGGTCTCATCGCCTTGTCGCTGAATTACGGCGCCTATCTCGCCGAGACCATCCGCAGCGGCGTCATGGCCGTTCCCGCGGGACAGCGCGAGGCCGCCATGGCGCTCGCCCTGCCGCGCTGGGTCATCACCTGGAAGGTGATCGCGCCGCAGGCCCTGCGGCTCATCATCCCGCCGGCGGGCGCGCTGTTCGTTTCCATGCTCAAGGATTCCTCGCTGGTCTCCATCATGGGTCTCTGGGAGCTGAACTTCCTGGCGCAATCCTATGCCCGCACGAGCTATCACTACATGGAGATGTTGATCGCCGCCGCGCTGATCTACTGGAGTCTGTCCATCGTCTTCGAACTCGTGCAATTGCGGCTCGAACGGCATTTCGGCAAGGGCGTCGCCGTCGCCGGCGCCCGCTAGGAACTCGCGTGCCGCCATCCCCTGCAGCGGCCGATGACGCCTTGGTGACGCTGTCGCGGGTCAATAAATGGCATGGCGCCCTGCACGTGCTGCGCGACATCTCGCTCGCCGTGATGGCGCATGAGCGCCTGGTGATATGCGGACCCTCGGGGTCGGGAAAATCGACCCTGCTCCGTTGCATCAACGGCTTGGAGTCGCATCAAAGCGGTGACATCCGCGTCGATGGCGCGCGCCACGACGGCCGGCCCGCCACCTTGGCCGCCATCCGCTCGCAGGTGGGCATGGTCTTTCAAAACTTCAATTTGTTTCCGCACCTGACGGTGCTGGAGAACTGCGCGCTCGCGCCCGTCTGGAGCCGGCGTCTGTCGCGGGCGGATGCCGACGCCACCGCGCTCGATTACCTCGCCCGGGTGCACATGGCCGGGCACGCGCACAAATTCCCCCACCAGCTCTCCGGCGGCGAGCAGCAGCGGGTGGCGATCGCCCGCGCCCTGTGCCTCAAGCCCAAGGTGATGCTGTTCGATGAGCCGACCTCGGCGCTCGATCCGGAAATGATTCACGAAGTGCTCGACATCCTCATCGAACTGGCTGAGTCGGGCATGACCATGATCTGCGTCACTCATGAAATGGGCTTTGCGCGTCGCGTGTCGAACCGTATCGTCTTCATGGACCACGGCGAGATCATCGAGCAGGGAAGCCCTGCTGAAGTTTTCGATCAACCGAAGAGCCCGCGCCTCGGCGCGTTCTTAGGAAGGATTATGCACGGGGATCGGTAATCATCCCTCGTTTGTCCCTATTGGAGGTGCGCGCATGTCGAGTCAGCAGACGTCCTGGATATCCTTGAACTCCGCCGCTTTGAGCGCGCAAATCGACCCGCGGGGCGCGCAATTATCCGTGCTTCGCGATGCCGCCGGCCGGGATCTTTTGTGGAACGGCGACCCGTCCGTGTGGGCGGGTCGTGCGCCGCTGCTGTTTCCCATCGTCGGCGAGCTCGCCGGCGGCGCCTACCGCCTGGGCGCGACCAGCTACCCGCTGTCGCGGCATGGCTTTGCGCGCACCAGCAGCTTCCGCATCATCGACGCCGATAGGTCCGCCGTGCTGCTGCGCCTGGAGGCGGATGAGGTGAGCCTGCGCCGCTATCCGTTTGACTTCGAATTGGACATCCGCTTCGCCTTGTCGGACGCCACCTTGGAATTGACCGCATCGATCGGCAATCGGGGTGCGGCGGCCATGCCGGCGAGCTTCGGCTTCCATCCGGCGTTTCGCTGGCCGCTGCCGTTCGGCGAGCCGCGTGCCGAACATTTCTTGGAGTTCGCCGTGGACGAATCCGCCCCGGTCAGACGGTTGGATGCAAAAGGCCTGCTCACGCCGGAGCGTCATCCGAGTCCCGTGCGCGGGCGTCGGCTCCTGCTCGATGATGCGCTTTTTCAGGATGACGCCTTGATCTTCGACGCGCTCAGGAGTGAGCGGGTCACCTACGGCGCCGCCACGGGCCCCAGGATCGCGGTGAGTTTTCCCGACACGCCCTATCTCGGCGTGTGGAGCAAGCCGGGGGCGGATTTCATCTGCATCGAACCCTGGCACGGCCTCGCCGACAGCCAGGGATTCACCGGCGACTTCACGACCAAACCCGGGATATTCACGGTGGCTCCCGGCGATCGACAACTCATCAAGGCGACGTTCTGCGTCGGTTAAGAATTGCGCCGCACGCTGTCTTTCGTCTATTCTCAAATTTTAAGCGCCTGGAAGAACATCAATGAAGAAAATACTTGGAATGATGACACCGGTCATGGTCGGCGCCCTGTTGCTGAGCGCCTGCGGCGAGAAAACTGAGGCGCCGGCGCCGGCCGCCGATTCCGCACCCTCGGCCGCGGCCGCACCGTCCGAGGCACCTGCGTCGGATGCCGCTTCGGCTGCGGACAGCGCAGCTCCATCGGCGGCCTCGAGCGGCTCCTAGCGCGCGCGTCTCAGCGCGGCCACATCCGCTGCAACTCGGGTTCACGGTCGAACAGCTGATGTTTGAGCGCGCCGCCGAGATGCAGCGCGAACAGCGCGTAGAGCGTATCGGCGAACCAGGTGTGCCAGCGGCCGAAGACGGCGTGTAGGTGCTCTTTGACGTCCGGATCGAGCGCGGTGACGAAGTGGATTCGCGGAAAAGGGATCAACCCGAAAAGCTCGAGCGGATGCGTGTCGGCCAGCTTCCACGCCGAGTCATGCAGCCAGCCCGACAACGGCAGCGCGAGCATGACCCCATACAGGAGCAGATGCGCAGCATGCGCCACCCGCCGCTCCCACAACGGCGATCGGCCGGCCAACGCCGGCGGGCGATGCGACAGCCGCCACAGCACCCGGAGCAGCACCAAGCCGAGAACGGTGATGCCGATGGACTTGTGCAAATCGATCACCGGCCGGACCGCGCTGTCGGGGAGGTGGTCGACCGATAAGGCCAACGCGACGTTGACGATCATGAAGAGCGCAATGACCCAATGCAGGACGATGGCGGTGGCCGTGTACCGCATCGGCTGACCGGCAGTTGCCGCCCCTTGGCGTTGCGGGATCCAATCGGTGCGCTGCGTGAGCACCGCGAACCACCCCAGCAGGGCGCCGCAATGACGCATCAGCTGGAAACAGAACGGCTCAGTCAGCGCGGCGAGGCCGGCGAGCAGCCATTCGCGCGGCGTCGATCGCTGACCCTTCCACCGGTTGTAGAAAGACAGTCCCCACAGCAGGAACACGAAATCGATGACGAGCTTCACGCCAATCACCCACAACACCGGACCGAGCACCGCTTGCCGGTCGAGTGCAAACACCACCAAGAACACGAAGGCCGTGATACCGAACACGGGCTGCAGGGTGTCGATCACCTTCAGCGGCAACATGAGGCGCCCCACCGACGCGTAGGCCGGATTACCGACCATGTCCCGGTAACCGTACAAGGTCTGCAGGAAGCCGCCGAACCAGCGCCGGCGTTGCCGCATGAAAGCACCCAAGGTCGCCGGCGCATCAGTCACCGCGGCCGCCCCCGGCAGCACTCGCACACGCCAGCTCGTGCCATGCAGAGCGGCATGCCGATGCAGTCGGTGGATGAGCTCATAGTCTTCGACCCAGGAGGCGGGGTCAAAGCCGCCCACTCGCATCAACGCCTCGCGTCGGTAGCACGCAAAGGCGCCGGACACCAGCAGCAGCGCGCCGGCGCGCATCCAGGCCACCCGGGCGATGAAGGAGCGCAGGTATTCGAAGGTCTGGAACCACTCGAACCAGCGACCCGACAGACCCGGGCCGCAACGCGGGGTGAGAACGCCGCCCGCAGCGACCAATTCCGGTTCGGCTGAGAATCGCCGCCGCATTTCGCCCACCGCATTCTTGTCGAGCACGGTGTCGGCATCCAACGTGATGATGAGATCACTGTGCACGAGAGCGATGCCCCGATTGAGCGAGTCCGCTTTGCCGGTATTCGGCTTACTCAACACCCGCACCTTCGCAGCCCACTCGCCGCCCGTACCGTAGCGCCGCGCCAACAGCGGCGCGGTCTCGTCGACCGACCCATCGTCGATCACCCAGATCTCATCCGGCGGATCATCTTGGGCGAGCAGCGCGTCGAGAGTGGTCGGCAGGGCATGCGCCTCATTGCGTGCCGCGATCAGCACCGCCACGGTTTGCAATGGACCGAGCTGCGCGGCAGGCGACTGGTCGCGCCCGCCGCGCAACTCCCGCGCAACGAACAAGATGAGCCACGTATCGTAGAGCACATACAAAATACCCACGCTCCAGCGGGCGAGCCCCGGCAACCGCCACAGACCGACGAGGCTCGTCAACCACAGGGCGAGGACGAAAAAAAACAACGTCGGCGCAACCGGAAATCGAGAGGCTGTCTTCATGCGTCCTTTTTGACCTAATCCTGTAGGTCCAGTTCCGCCCTTGGTAGAGCGTGACACGCATCACACTGACGTCGCTGGCCGGAACTTAAGATGATAAGCCAAGGTACCGAACCCCAGCACCGATTGGAACTATGACCGACACCATTAAAATGCCTCGTCCATCCCTCGAGCGCCGGGGCCGAAAGGGTAGCGGTCGTATCGAGCACGACGGCCGCGGCAACGCCGTGTTGGTGCGTTCCAGGAACAGCGACGGTGAGGATTTGGCAATCGATGCCACATTGGAAATCGTCGATGATCGACACCCCGCCGTGCGCGCGGCGCGTCCGCACACCGCCAAAGCGAAAAGCGGCAAGTCGCGCTAGGACGACGTTGCGGGCCTGAGCACGCCGTCTTCTAAGGCCTCTCGCACCCGTTTCTGGAAATAAACCACCGATTGTTCGTGGCGGGGACTCAACGGTCCCGGCTGGTAGGCGCCTGACTGGTAGTTATCCTGGGTGGTCTCGCATATGCCGAAATCCTCCCGCACGATCCCGGCATTGATCTCGATGGTGTTGCGCCGCGCTGCCTCCGCCTCGGCAGACAGATCGGCGAAATAGAAATCATAGGTCAACTCTGTGGCGGCGACTCCCCGCGGATCGATCCGACTGGTATTCATTCCGCCGGGAAACACGGACAAGGTCCAATTCGGCCACATCCACAGCCACTTGCCGCCGTAGATCGAGCCGTTCTTCTGCGGTGCCGTCATGCGCACCAGGCCGTTGCGGGCCACCGTTTCGAAATTCTGAAAATCGATGACCTTCATGAACCCCGGGTGAATTCCCGGAATGTGGTATCCCTCGACGAAATTGTCCGTGTAGGTTTTCCAGTTGCTGCGCATGCTGAACCCACGACGCTCGACCACGGTATAGGTCTCGAGCGGATAGTCCTGCACCTCCTCGGGCAGATCTCCCAGTTGATCGATCAGACTTGACGCGGGCTCGATGGCAATGAACAGCAACCCGCGCCAGACAGCGACGGCGGCGCGCTCGAGCGGCCAATCCGCCACGTTGAAGTCGGCCGCCTGGCCAAAGGCGGGTGCACTGCGCAGTGCGCCTTGTTGGTCATACACCCAATTGTGATAGGGACAGCGCAGCACATGGCATTGACCGCTCCCCTCGGGCAGCAGCCGCGCGCCGCGATGCCGGCAGACATTGTGCAGGCCGGTGAGCGTGCCGTCTTGCGCGCGCAGCACGATGAGATTCCAGCCCGCCACGGCGACGGCCAGATAATCGCCCGGGGCCTGTAGTCGGGACACGGGTCCGAGCAGCTGCCAGTGGCGCCGAAAGATGGCCTGTCGTTCGCGCTCGTACACGGCGGGATCAACGTAGTAATGAGCGGCCAGATTGCGCTTCAGCGACATTCTCGCATGGTAATACTCAGACGAGCTTGAGGTCGAGCGGCGGCGTCTGCTGAAACACCTTCGCGCTCTGCGTCGTCGATAGACCCCACATGGAGCGAAATAATCCGCCCAACACGGCCTGATAGTCATTGAGCACGGGCTGGTCGCGGTCCTGAAACAAGGTGTCGCGATTGATTGGCTGCTGTGCGCCGACGATGCGGCCGCCGTTGATGGAACCGCCGAGCACCCAATAGACGGTGCCATGACCGTGATCCGTGCCACGGTTGCCGTTTTCGCGAAAGGTTCGGCCGAACTCAGACAGCACGACCACGACGGTGTTGTTCCACTCCGTGCCGAGCGACTGGGAAAACGCCTGCAGGCCCCGCCCCAGATTGCTCAAATTATTGGCGAGCGTACCCTGCGCGCCGCCCTCACCCACATGCGTATCCCAGCCACCGACATCAATGAAGCCGATGCGGTACTTGTCGCGCATCAGCAGTCCCATGCGCTCCGCCTCGAGTTCGAAGCCCTTGGTGTTGATGGCGTTGCGATTCGCCGAGGCATCTTCACCGGCGATCTCCTGGGCGACCTCGTGGCGTAACTCGAGGCCCCCGCTGACGGCGGGCTCGAGATGGTGCCCGGCATACATGTCGCTCAAGATTTGCGCCTGCCGGTCATCAAACGCGGGCTTGCCGACATTCTTGAGCGATAGATTCGGCACGGTCAGAGGTCCGGCAAAAGCCAGCGGCAGGGCATCGGTAAACGCGATGGCCGACGCCGCGCCCTCGCCACCCTGCAAGGTCGCGGCCAGTCGGCCGAGGAATCCCGAGCGGAAATTGCGTGCGCCGCCGGTGGCTTGGCCGAGTTCGATGCTGTCCTGGGTCTCGAAGTGGCTGCGCGACAGATCGTCGGTGCCGGCGAAGGGAATGAAGGCCGCTTGACGCTGCGCATACAAGATCCCGAGGCTCTCGCGAACCGCCGGCGCAAGCGCCCAGTCGGCGTCGAGCGCCAGCGCGCCGGTGTTCGACGCGGCGTCGGGTTTCGCGATCGCGATGGTCGGCCGCGCCTCGTAGTAGAAGCTGCTGGAATAGGGGATTAGCAGATTGGTCGAGTCGTACCCACCGCGCAGGAACACCACCAAGAGCCGCGGTCCGTCGGTGGGCGCCGCATACAACCGGCCGGCGATGGCCGCGCTCGCCGCGCAGGCCACGCCGAGCTTGATGAGGTGGCGGCGATTGATGAGGTGACGGCGATGGATTCGCGGACCGGCCATTTCACTCATACACGAACTCCGGCGATGACAGCAAGAAGGTGTTCCACTCCTGCTGCGAATTGGCGCGGTTGAGCGCCTCCTTGGTACGCACCGCCAGAAACGGCTCGACCGCTTCGAAATACAGCCGATTCGACAACTGCGGAAAACCCGTCGCGGCGGTCGCACCGCCTTCGTCCGCATCGAACAATCCGGCGTTGACGGCACCGATGGA
>Ga0116228_10002591_pt1 | contig 15697 bp, 11 predicted proteins | sample S1TSphfallax_2_FD_89694 | JGI IMG/M metagenome (GOLD analysis project Ga0116228, IMG submission 89694) | Host-associated microbial communities from peat moss isolated from Minnesota, USA - S1T2_Fc - Sphagnum fallax MG | ecosystem: Host-associated > Plants > Peat moss > Unclassified | place...
CTTGTCCTTATTTATGAATTCCAGATCTTGACTGACTCACTAATTTAATTCAACTGGTTGTCTAAATTCAGTCCTGGTCTGAAACAAAGAGAGCTTCAATAAAGGTTAACTCAAAACCATTCATATGTTGTTGATGTCTGCAGTAGCCTCACATGCTAGTCTGAAGACCTGCAAATACCCATTCAATAGTTTCTCATTCAGGATATCCTTGTGGTGAAGTATTGGAAAGTTGAACAGTCAAAACCAGCTAGTCAATGAAAGGCCTATTTCTCATCCTCTACATTATTGACCTGCAAGAACTCCTTATGGATACATCTGATGTTCCTTCTGTGACACATGCACAGATTCACAGACTACAAAAACTTAGGGCTAGATTCCATCCTGGTTCTTGAAGAAATTTCATTCCACTAAATTCAAACCTGGAAAGCAATAAGGTTCTAGCAAGCGATGCATAATACCTCTGTATTCATGACCATCAACACAGTTACAACAAAGTGAATTTTGATGGCTCCATTGGCAAAGCCATCCCTGCAGGAAGAGTTATTGGCACTGATAGAAAACCTTGTGTTCTACCCCCTAATGGCTGCACATCTACCAAGGCTTAAGGGTTGAGTTTATGATTCCATTTGCTGAGGCTCCAAACCGCCATGCCTGCAACAAGGCAGAGGACACATTGAGTAGTTGATTAGAACAGAAGTGCATAGCAACTTTGCTGATTGACTCTATGTTCAAGAAAGTTCTACAACAAAGGTCCTGATATGGCTTGATTGTGTTGGGTTACTCAGTCCACTAAATTTGCTTTAGAGTTCAAGATTTGCACCATCAATTTCCATTTTCCAATTTCACAACATTCTCTTTGGCAAAGCAAGCACAGATGACACTTCACCTAATTGACCATTACAAAGGTCAAACCCAGGATGCTCCTCTTGCCCTGAACAAAGGAACTGATCTGATACATATTGCATAAATCAAGTGCCAGAAAGAGTGAAAGAACCATGATTCATTAGACAACAATTAATGCACCAAAATCTCAATATCAAGACTGCACTAAGTGGAATCAACTATCAACCTGTCTATTTGACATAATAGAGTCAACGAACACACACTGTCTTGTTGGATTCCGGTGCCCCTCTCTTTACAATAGAGTTGGAGATCCTCTAACGCAGAGATGAAACCCCTCTTCATGAATTAGACCCATTCTCCTGTGCAATGTGGAAACCCTCCACTTTCCTCACAACCTCATCAACACCAACCCTAATCTGCTTCACATCACCATTGCCAAAACTGCCCACTTCAAACTCATCTGTGCCTGACACTGTGCACCAAATCCGAATAGTTCCATCCTCTGAGCCTGATGCATATGACTCTCCACCTGGAGAAAACCGCACACAATGGACAGGGCCATGGTGGCCTTTGTTGCATTCTGCAAGACCACCATTCAATACATTGGGTCCATGTGAGTCAATAGAATGGTGATATACTTTAAAAAGCAGAAGGTTTCAATGCATGAACAAACATGTTCATAACTCCCCTGGATAGGAGTTCAAGCCTCTATGCTGTCTGCTTGAAAGAGGGCACTCTTTAAAACATTCGGTACACTTTGCAAACAAATTGAAGGCACAGTCCTCTCAAACAAACAACAAGAAATATGCATAACATGTCTATACAGTCTCATGTGTCAATCATTCTTCACAGAGAATAGCCCAACAATACAGAGAATGAGCGCATAGAAAGCTCACCGATTTCATCTCCTGTGGTGGAGTCAAAGAGGCGAACCCACATATCATCACCACCTGCAATGAACTTGCTGCGAGAAGGGAACAGTGATGCTGACTCCAAAGGCATGGGCATTGTGTAGCTATTCACCAAACCAAAGCTGCCCATGCACAAACAACTGATTCTTGTTCACTTTCTACTAACTACAGATTTACAGAAGTTCCAGGATTACTTGTCTCATGCCATACATAAAGGCTACTGCAGTTTAAGATGATCCACAGAACTTCAAATTTTTCAGGAATTGAATGACTCACTGATGGGCATCCCAGAACTTGACAGTCTTTCCATCTGCTGTTGTGACATAATTACCATCCCGGCTAACCTCCACACTTGTGCAAGGTAATTTGGTCTCCAAGGTTCGCACAATTGCCTTTGTTCTCACATCCCATACTCTGACATTCCAACAAAATATATAAGTCAAGTGAATCTTCAGGTAATGCCGCATTAGATTTTAAGCAAAGCTCCCTCTCCATTTGCCATGCACAATTTGGAACTTATTAACTTGACAAGAGTGTCAAAGGTAGTTGAATTTCCTCAAAGTCAAAAAACTTTGGACCCAAGAACAGAAATTGGTTAACCTCATGGGACAAATAAATCTGACAATTTGAACCCCAAGATGAAGACCAGCAGCGTAGGGAACTCTGTGGAATGAAGCAAAACTGGATGCTTCAGTGCCCGCACCTGACCCCTCCAATGTCATTGGAAGAGCTCAATATGGTCTGGTCACCGTGATGCCATAGAGCTGCCCTAATTGGTGTACCCAAGGAACCCTCAAGGAGAGTTGGAGGTGCATCTGGGCGATTCAGATCAAATATACGGAGTACTTTCTCCAAACCACCTGTTAGCAAATGTGTTGTACTCTGTATCCCATGGGTAACAACCCAAAAAACTTCTCAGTACTCCCCTTCACAACACTGTACAACCTTTCTTACAGCTCAGGCATGGAGATTCAAATGCAAGATGTCAGGCAAATGCCAACAGCCTTGTTCCCCGTTGGAGTCCCAAAATCATGATAGGGAGAAGGAGAACCTCAGAAAAAGCACAAGTTCCGACAATATGCTTGTGCTCAAAGGAGTGAAGTTCATCCCCTGTAAAAGCATCCCAGACCCGCCTGTTCACAGCCCCTCAGCCATTCCAACAGTTCAGCTGATTAACTTGTTGCCTAAGGACCACAGACACCAACCAGTCTCTTCTGGACCTAAAATTCAGCCAGGCATTCAGTGAGCACAATTATCTCAGGGAAAAAAATATTGACATGTGCTGCAGGACTGGGAAATCTGAAATGAGACAAGATTCAAACTCCCATCAGCTGACTGGGGCATCAAATGGTGGTAGCCTGGCAGAAGAATTAAGAGAAAAAATGTATGAGAGAGAGAGCCTGCATACGCGCTGAAGTCTGCAGAAGCTGTAGCAGCATGGAGTGCTGGAGTATCAAGACATTAGAGGACAAAAATGCTCGTCAAGACATATAAAAAGTGCCAAATTCTTGGCATTGTAGCAGAGTTTGTATGTCATTGCAAAAGCTGAAGTATTTGGAAAATTTGTGAAATTGGACTCAAGCTTTCCTTCATTGGGCATCAAGAAGCTAAAAACCAGTTGAAGAGAAAAACTAATCTTCTAATGCTACTAGCTTAGCTAACAATATCTCATTGCATGTAGTTGTAAATATGATTTCAACATGAAATTAACACAATGCATATGAATGAAGTATATAGTTAAACTATATGTTTTGATTGTATTTTTTTTTTGCAACTAGTTATCACAATTTGGAACTTGTTTAATACCCAATTACACATTGGCACATGACATAATTTGTGTATTTTCAAAAAATGAAAATGAAAATTTAAAATTTAAATCTCCATTATTCATTATGGATGTTTTAATATTGATACACGTGGTCAAATCAATTTTTGCCATGTGGCATAATTTGTGCATTCTTAAAATAAATAAAAATAACAGTTTTGCATTATGATTTTTCATTTTAAATGGTTTATATTGTGACATGTGACAAAATCAAAAGTTCCCACATGGCATAATTTTTACATTTAAAAAAAAAAAAATCTTTTCAGTATGATGGTTCATTTTAAATGGTTTTATATTATAACATGTGACACAATCAAAAGTTACTATGTAGCATATGAATTGAATTTTGATAAAATAAAAAATACCTATTTATCTAGGCTACATACCTACCTTCTAAGATTATGTATCTATTTACTTACTACCTATCTAAGTAAAAACATAAAACCTTAGGTAGGCAAATAAGTAAGAAGGTATAATTGTAAAAGGGTAGATGAGTTAAAGAGTAACCATGTAAATATTTTAAAATGATTTTATGTTTTGCAATTAGGAATAAACTTTTTTGAATTCTTCTCAATTTGACTTAAGTATTTTAATGTGAGAAAACAAAAAAAGACACTTTCTTTATATAATTTATGAAATGAGATTCAAGGGCAAAACATATGAGTTAAAAATCTTTTAGTTGCACTTTAGTTGCAAATTGGGTTGCAATTACAAAATGATTTCCTCATATGCTTTGTGTTTGTTTTTAATTTTATAAATTACATAACTAAATAAGTAATTACTTGATAATATTACAAGTGAACTTATTGTCCTAATTAATCATCTGGAAAATTTATTTGATTTAATTAATCAAATTCAAATAGGTAGTTGTTACTTAATTCAGATAATTAATTATCAAATATCATATAAATATGACCTTGCCACACTGGAAGAAAATCCCAGTTTTGTCATTGGTATTTATAACTAAATTCCAATTGCATATGCCACATGCAACTACAAGTTGACTACAACTTGTGACATACAATACTTGATTTGTATATATAGGATGTATGTATATTTTCATCCATATGTATTCTTACAACAAATTGCATATGTAATTATGTATGCAACTAAATGGCAATGTTTAATTTTATGATATATGTCCATTTTGAATCTCAATTTTTGCTGACATGTGTCATTTAAACACATTTTGGTATTTAATATAATTAATTAAGTAATTAATTGAATTTGGATAATACAATTTAGGTTTTTAAGGATGTTGACACGTAGCATTTAGGTAGGTAGGTAGATAAATAAGGATAAAAAGGTAGGTAAGTAAACCTAGGCTAACTAGGTAGGTTTAAGATAACCCTTTTTAATTTTGGGTTTAATTTTTTTATATTGTTTCATCCCAAATGGGACTTGCTTTTAAACTATTTCTAATGAAATAAACATTTTAGTTGTAAGCATAACCAACCTAGTTGCACTTACTACCTAATATATAAGTTATACTAACCTAGTTTACCTATAGGTTATACTAACTATTATAAGTAACAATATTAACAAAAAGATAAAACAAAATAAATATTATGTTTTATTATTATATTTATATCATTTAAATTATAGCTATATGATTAATATGTATTAAAATAATCAATATTATATTAGACATATAAAATATATTATCATATCACATTGTTGTTTTTTACACAATAATTTTTTTAATTATAAAATATAATTGATAATTAATGATTGTAAATAATAATTTTAAATATATAAATATTTACTATTATTATTACTATAATTACTAGAGGCCAATTAATTAAATAATAAGCCTACCTTAATCTAGGTGAATTAATTACCTTAGTTAAGTACCTTAAAGTAAGCTAGGTTAGCTAACGTAGGCTTCAGTATATTAGCATATATAGTTAATAATTTAGATAGAATAACTAACTTAACAATAATATAAATTTAGGCTAATTAATTATGTGACCTAACCTAGGTTAATTTATATTTTGTACATAACTATTTTCTACTAGGTTAGGTGAGGTATACTAACATAGGTCTAACATATATAAGTATACTAACTTAGATTACTTATAGTTTACTAGCCTACACCATGGTAGTACTATATATACATATACTTAATATATTAAAAACAATTGTTTAGGTCATAAGGTATATTAGTGTAGGCTTAGGTATCATAGATAATATATTATATTAAATACACTAACTTAATTATGTATTAACTTAAGTCATTCTCTTTGTGACATGTTTTCATTTTGTAGACTAGCAATTCCATGTTAGTTGCACACACAATTGATTGGTCAAATGACAACTAATTACATCTAGTTGTAGAATGATGGGTTGCATATGCAAGATTTTTTCTTAGTGCCACTATTATTTAATCATACCTTACTAGACATGGTATAATTTTAAACAAACTATGTAAAATCAAAATGTTTAATTTTTTTTTAATATGTCCATAATATGAGCAAATATATGTTTAATATATCCTAAATACAAACTAAATATTTTTAATGTACCATGAATAAAACCTAAATATATTTTTAATGTAGTCCACAATAACGAATGTCAATAAATGTATAAACGCACCATAAAAAGTAACCAAGTTCAAATTAATTTTGCATGTAAATGAACACATGGGCTTATTATTGAATGAAAAGCCAAAAAGTTAATCACTATGGAAAGATGTGCAATTTTGTAGTTGCACCACGATCACAAAAAAAATATTAAATTTAAAAGTATGGTGAATAGTTTTGCAAATGATAAACATAGTTGCAAATGACAAATAGTCACATGCCATTACAAATTGGATAATTGCAAAGTACAAGATTTCTAATAATGAGAATCGATCATAGGTAGATTAGAATGCGCATGTGAGTTTAAACAACTAATTGGGAGGAGTTTCAAGCAAAACATGTTTTTTGGGTGCAAAGAATTATGGCAAATTTCTTTCGAGTTCAAGCCCTTTTGGGTAACACCCTTTATCCATGCACCATTCAAGTTTTGGTTTTGTCTCCACCATGAAAAATCAAACAAAGCCTTGCATTAGGATGTGTGAAAAAATATGCCATTATTCCTAGGGTTTTTGCCACTTTCACCCATCCTCAACTTCATTAAAAATTATTAATGTTTTACACACATTTACCTCATCAAATTTGACTTCTTTTTGCTTGGTCTCCTTGGTGGATTTTTAGTTTCACTCAAATTTAGAATTTTGTTGGATTTAAAAAAATTAACCTTCATTCAATTGCCACAACTTTTAGTTGGTGGTAATTCAAATATGGTTTTCAAACATTTCAAAGATCTTTTTGACCTTGAAGACTCACCTGATGATTTCACACAACTTTTCCAAGTACTCTCCCATTTTGATATGGGTTGTTAACATTGTATCTCAAGGTCCATTGTTTGGGCTCTTGGCATTGATAGGCTTTTGGCCTTGGTCAAGCTTTTCGAAAGCATTCAATTGATTGCGAGGGGTGAAATCTTATATCGACTATTGAACAAGGCTTTATGTTTGTAGTTTTATGATGTTTTCTTTGTTCACTTGCCACTTCATCAATTTAAAATGATAGTTAGGAGGGGTGTGAGGTGGTGATAAACGATGTTGAGTTACTTTAAATGTCCATCCCAATTGGGTAATATTATAATGCAACATTACAAATGCTTTCAACATAATTTTTCAAAAAACTTATCTTTCAACAATTTCACATAGCCTAGTGGACAATTGTTTCAAAAAAAATTCCTTTGTTTGATCCTTTTATGCCAAGTTGGTTTTCAAAGATGTTCACCATGGGGATGCATTTTTTTGATGTTAAGGGATGGCCAAATAACTTTTGAGATCCATTTTTTGGGTGTTTTGCCCGAAGACAATTTTATTTGTTTTGATATTTCCCATGTTATTAATAGCTAATGGCATTTGCTACTTGACAAATGTGATCCACAATCCTCCTTTACAATATTGTCAAATAACCAATTGGTTTTCATGCATGCATTCTCAGAAATTGGCCATAAGTTCAACAAACAGTTTGTTTGTTTCACGATAGATTTTGATCAGAATAACACAAAAAAAAATTAAAAATTAAAAATTAAAAATTAAAAAAATTAAATTAAAAAACTAATTAAGAGATTTGCTTGCACATTGGGTGGCCACTAAAAAGCCAATCAAGAGATTCACTTGAAATCAGATTCAGCACCCCGCCAGGTTCTCGCAAAGATCGGCAGATCGATGATCATCGTAGATCTCCGTCAGGTTCTCTCAAAAGATCGGCAGATCGACAAATCGTAGATCTCCGCCCAGTTTCTCGCCAAAAATCGGCAGATCTACAAATTGTAGAGTAGATCTCCGCCAGTTTCTCGCAAGGATTGGGGGGTGGGGGAGATCTACAATTTCTCTGCCATGATTCCCGTAAGGAGAGCTTTTGGATAATGTCAGGGTTTAGTGCGCACACGTGAATGAGGAGAGTAGTGTAATAAAACCCACCCTCTCATGAAACCTCCGCCACCATTTGTAAATATATATATTGGCTCCATGAATCTCTAAAAGCTTCACATTGTTTGTCGTCGTTCTTGTGACGAGGCTTTGTTGGATTTCCGGCGTGTGTGTGGGTGTGGAGTCTGCTGTGAAAGGTTTTGGTTGCAGGTTTTTTTTGGTCTGCAGCAGCAGCAGCAGCAGCAGCAGTAATGGGTGCTGGCTCCCAGAGCTTGTTGCTAAGATGTTCTTGCCTGGAAACCAAAGCTGCTTCTTCATCACCCGTGGTTTCTCACTTGTTTGTAAAACCGTCCGGTGCGATGACGTTTAGAGGCCATGAGCTCAGAATGCGTACCGACAAGAAGCTTCTTCTTCTTCACCTTCTTCAAGAAGGAAAGTCAGGGAATGTGACATCATGGGTGAGGCAGAGTGTGAAGACTATGCAGAAGGAGAAGAAGGAGAAGAAGAAATTAGGGTTAATAATGGCGGATGTGGGATTCTTGTCTTCTTCTTCACAGGGGGTCAAGAGCGTGGTGGAGGGTTTGAAGTGGGCATTTCAAGCTGTGCCCAGCTGGGAGTCCGCTGCCATAGCTACTTGCACTGTCTTCGTCTGCGGTGCGCCTGTGTTGCTTGCAGGTCTTTCTGTTCCCGGATTCTTCAGTGCATTCCTGCTGGGTCTTCTCACATGGCGTGCAATTGGCTATCAAGGGTTTTGGATTGTCTCTCTCTACTTCGTTCTTGTAAGTCCCTCGCCAAACGTCCGTTGCATTGACTGTGTTAGTTTACTAGTCTCGGGACTAGTCCTGTAACAAGTGTTTTTTTCTTTTTTTTTTGAGGGGAGGGGGGGTTCTGCAGGGAACTCTAGCAACCAAAGTGAAGGTCAAACAAAAGGAGGCTGCAGGAATTGCAGAGAAGAAGAGTGGAAGGAGGGGACCAGGAAGTGTATTAGGATCTGGTGCAGCAGGTGTGTTGTGTGCTTCTGCAGCCATAGCAAGGGTGGGAGGCTTGGAATGGGAAGCTCTCTGGCATCTGGGTTTTCTGGCAAGCTTCTGCACAAAGCTGAGTGACACAATATCAAGTGAAATTGGCAAAGCTTATGGCCAAACCACGTCAGTCAGTTAAACTTCTCTTATTTTCCTTCAAAGATTGCTGCATTGATCACCTTGCCAAAAGATCAAACCTCAAAAGGATTGAAACATCTTTTTCTGCGTGTTCATATTTGGGTTTGAGCTCAGCATTTGGATTCAATTGCAGACCTTTGTTTGCCCTGAATCTGTCCAACAGGTATTTGGTGACAACAATGTCAATAGTGCCACGGGGAACAGAAGGGGCAGTGAGCTTGGAGGGCACACTAGCAGGCTTGCTTGCATCAGTCATTCTTAGTGCTGTTGCATATGCTCTGAAGATGGTACAGGGTTTTCAGTGCTCTGCCTCAGCATACTTTTAAATCCTAATGATTCCCTCTTCCAAAATTTGCATCCAGAAAACAGGTTCCTGAAATTTGGCTCTCCTTTCTCTTTTCTGCAGACAGATCAAACAGGGGCTATCATCTGTGTGGTAGCTGCACAAATAGCAAATCTATGTGAGAGCTTTATCGGAGCAGCATTACAGGGTCGTAAAGGCTATGAATGGGTGCCCCTCCTCCACCTCTGCCTTGATTCCCAGACTATTGTCTGCTGTTCCTTCCCTATGTAGAATGTATACAGGTGTAGCATTTGATTGAGTAAAGTTCAATGATGTGGTTACTGGTGGTGGGCCGGCAGATCACGAATGACATTGCGAATATTGCTAACATCATGATTGGAGCAACTCTAGCGATTTTGATCAGAAGATTGACTGTTGGAATGTGATCTTCATCTCAAAAGGTCAGTATCATTGTCCTGATGAGAAGTTTTCAATGGAGTCCTTGCTAGCAAATTGTAGGTTAGGATGAAATTCAAGTTGGGTCTCTAGCCATGCAATGACCAACATTAAGCAATTTTCTGACATGTCTCTACTAACAAGCTAGTCTAGTGAGATTGCTTCTGGTGCAGTAAATGCCACATTAAACCAGTGGAGATCATGTCTCAGTTTCTTGTGCAGATGGTCCCCAAACTTTGGAGCTAGTATTGACAGTGCATTGGAGTCCATAATTTTTGGGAGGATTCAGCAATCATAGAACCTCATTCTCGTGTGTACAGTTTTCTCAAAGTGCTATTGCAATCAGACAATTGCTTATATTGGAAAGGAACCAAGAAGTTTTTTGAAGCTTTCATTGGTGCAAGTTTTGGAAATTAGAGCTGGAGATCCTGCATCCAGGATTGTGCTTGGGGTGACCTGTTGATTACACCCTTCACAGAATGTGAGACAAAAGGCAATTTTCTGAGAGCTCTTGCACAAAAGTATGAGTTGGCTACAAATGATTTTTTTGGCCTTGTCTAGCTGCAATTCAGAGCTTCAATAAGGCTCAAATTGCTGTGAATTGGATTGGCAGGCTGATGAACAATGTATTGTGATTTGATTCAATGGGCATCTCTGTTATCCTCAGGGCTCTCTTTACATGTTTCTTGTGTGGCACAATGTGGTGCTGTCTGCAGTCTGATTGACCTAAGCTTTCATACCTTGTGCTCTTTCAGCACATAACATGCAAATATGTGAGTAAACAGTGAGCAAAAATGTGTTAAAGTGGCACACAAATATGAACACATGAGCAACTGTCAACTGTCACCCATATGTGGGTGTGCACACTATTCTTGACATTTGGATTTGAGTCAGCCAGATTAGTAAGATCCTTGGCCAGATGATTATGCCAGTTTGGTGATGGCAAAATGAAACATTTTCCAGTTGGAATTCTAGATGTGGGTTGACTTCTCATTCATTATGTGTTGATTAGCAAAGGAAGCCAGTTGTGATCAGGTATGGCCATCAATTCATTCTTGGGAGGTGTAAAGCAGAAATCTCTTTGCAGTGGTTTTTCTGCAGATAGAGCTGCCCTTGAGAAATTGAAGTATGCACTATGGACCAGAATGTGGAGACCTGCTTTAAGTCATGTATGGGGGCTCAAGGTTTGGATTCAAACATGTTCACAATCTCTGGACTCTTGCAAAGTCCACACAAATCTGAACATGTGAGCAACTGTGAAAAATGGATTGGAACCGGTTGCTATCCCTTATATGATTAAGTGACCACTGCGAATTAGACCTTGAGGGATTAGAGCTTTTTCCCATCATGTTTTTTGTCCAGCTATGTGAAAATTTTCACATATGCAGATTATTCATGGGTTGGTTTTTTCTGTTTCTTCATGCAGGTTCCATTTATGAGTTGGGTACTTTCCCAGTTTATTGATGCAGGTTCAGATCTCAAATTGGGTTTTTCCCTGTTTGTTATTGTAGGTTCAATTCATGTGTGGCTTCAAACACCGAAGCATTGTCAAAAGTGAATATGTTAGATTGAGGGCAAGGAGGTTGTGATTGATATTTTTACCTAGTATAAAAACTTGAACATGTCAACAACTTGATAAAAGAGGGAGACCCATGGAGGTATATTTTGTACTAGAGAGCAGACAGGCTAATGCTGATTCTGACTCACCTCAGCAAGCCCCTTAACTTGCGGTTTTCAAAGAGGTAAGTGAATGAAGGGTCTAATAAGATCGCCATGGCCTTCACATTGTTTCAACTTTCGCAACCTCTGTTATTGTTAGGGCATCTCTTTGGGAACTTCAATTTTTTTAAATTAAAAAAAGAATTGTTTCTGGCGTAACCTTTACTCTATTGTTACATGGTAAAAGTAGATCTCTTTGGGGCCACTGCTATCCCCTTTGTCTCTCACAGCCAACACATGGCAAATTGAAACAGAATATTCTGTCAAAATATTGCCGTTTTTTTTACTTTGTTCTGTATCGAAATGGTAATGTATCAATGCATCATATTCCATCATGCATTATGTCATCATGCATCATGTTATATCATCAACATAAATCCTATGGTACATATGTATTGTGTAAAAAAGGGTGTGAAAAATTTGAAAACAACTACATGCATAAAAAACTTTATAGATGAACATCTAAATGTTTGTTTACTATACTATAATTGTTAATGTATCAAAAAAAATTAGTACATTAAAATTTGAAAATACATGGATAAGATATTATCATATTTCCAAGTTTATGGATAAGGTAAAGTAATTGTTAATTTAATACCAAACCACCATGTGTGACACATGTGTGAACAATACATTGAATGTATTACTAATATTTCACACTTGAGAAATAAATGGTTAGATATGAAAACTTGACACCCGACATATATTCAACACCACTTTTTGATCATAACTAACTATAATTTACCATATTTTTTGATACACCAAGGATTTATTAATACATTAAGGATTTTTCAACCCATCTAAACATAGAAAGAGCAAGATCAAAATAGATGGACAAGAGGTGGCCACATTTCCAAGTTTATAGGTTAGGTAAACCAACTATTAATTTAGTAAAAAACCCATAATCTACTATCAAGATGTGATGTGACCAATACATTGAGTGCATCATAAACATATTTTCACACTTGAGAAATAAACCTTGCATATGAAAATTTCACGCCTAATGTATGTTTACTCATTTTTCAATAATTATAATTATCATTAACGATATGTCACTGATACACTAAAACTTTATTGATACATTAATGATGTGTTGATACACTAAGATTTTTTCAACCCTTCTAAACATTAAAAAAACAAGAATTTTAAAAATAAATGGACAAAAGGTTGCCACATTTCAAAGTGTATGAATAAAGTCAAAAAAAATTAATTCAATCAAAATGCACCATTATGTTATTAATTAGTAAAATGTGGTGTGAACAATACATTGAATGTATTATAAACATATTTTCACATTTGAAAAATAAACTTCACATATAAAAAGTTGACACCTAATACACATTTACCATCAATTTTTATATTATAATTAACCATGTTCTATTAATTTACTAAAGATTTGTTGATACATTAATGATCTATGGATACACTAGATACCATTTGATACTAAAGATTTTATAGTCTATCTAAACATAGAAATAGCAAGAATATTTTCAAAATAAATGGACAAGAGGTTGCCACGTTTCAAAGTGTATGGGTAAAGTAAAAAGATAATTAATTTAACCAAAATGCACCATTATGCTACTAACATGTGGTGTGAGTAATACATTGAATGTATTATTAGCATTTGACACTTGAGAAAAAAATATCTGCATATGGGAAAAATTGACACATGTTACACATTTCCCACCACTTTTCGACTTTAAATATTTGATATTTGCATTTGCTAGTATATTATAAATATATGTTGAACTTCCAATGAAAATTATTTTGCATATTAGGGTTTGGGGTCATATTTTTCAAGCTTTTGTATATCAAACTTGACACGAACTTCCTCTTTGCATGGTCTTTTTGTGTTATTCCAAGGGTGTTTTGGAGCACATTTTTGACATTTTTACAATTTTTTCACATGTCATTGTGACCTAATTTTATGTAAGTCAAAGATTTACCATGTTTTTAACTCATTGTATGTTGATTATCACAATTCAAATGTAAGGTGCATAGAAACTAATATATTTTACAATGGTTTTTGTAGGCATGGAGGGGAAGTTACCCTTGTATGAACATGGCCATCAAACTGAACTACATGCATTAGAAAATGTAGTTCAGACACCACTAGATGGGCTTTTTGATCATGAAGACTTGTTGTGAGAAATCATCATTTGACACATTAGGATGCAACAAGGCCCTCACCTTGTTGAGGTTGCATTCATCCCCACAATTCAAGTACTTGATTTCATAGTTGGTGGAAAAGGTTAAGATGGTGGACAATTTTGCTTTCTTTGCAAAAAACACATCATCCACCTTGATAATGAATTGCAACAACTGCAAATAAATAGTGCTTCCAAGTTTTCAAGGTTCAAATTAAAACCTTTATTACATTTTTACATTAAGATTTGCATACATATTATACATGTTTAAATGTGATGTTCACCATTTGATGAATTAATTTATTATTCTGTATACATGAAACATGTGACTAATTGTTTGTTTTGTAATGCAATGTATGTTCATAAGTAACACAAAATTGGTTGGCTAATTGTTTGTAGGTACTACTATCAATATGGTCCTAATGATTTCACAAATGTTGTGAAGGATATTACAGCAAAATCACAATGGAGCTCCAAAAAAATTGAACATCGATGGAGAAGTAATCCCATTAATGACAGGCCACAAGGGCATACAAGATTCCAAGAAAAAATGGGGTGGTTTTATAAAAAGAGGATGTAAAGTTAAATTCACCATTAAAACATTGTATTTGTTCAAACATGTATCAAAGATATGTTTCATTCAATGAAATCATGTTAAACAAAATGGTGTACATATCCATGGGGATATAAAGATGGATGATAGATTTGCATTTGCTGCCCATTTATTAAAATAGATCAAGCATTTTGTGATGGAACAATTAAAGCTTGGACTTGCGATGTTTCAAATTATGGCAAAACATAAGTAACATGTCAATAACATCATGTTAAAGACATGTGAATTAAATATAAACATGTTCCTGACTGAACAAGATGTCAAGGTGTTGTTTATGAAATTGGCTCAAGAAACATACCAGCTACATAAAAATGATGCAAAAAGTGTGCGTATGTGGATGTTCAACAAAACACAAATTCAATGTTTTACTATCAAGAAATTAGGGTAGAAGTGGATGGTGGTCTCATTGGGCAAAACATGCCTTTCACTTTGGGTATCCAAAAACCATGGCAAAAGGAAATGATGATTGTCGCAAATTTGGCCTTGGGTTTGCAACCAAGGCAAGGGCTTACAAGTGTGCGGGCCAAAAGGGAAGCCCAAGAGTCACATCTCGTGCTCTCAAGAGTGTAAGAAAGTGTGAGGGAATGAACCCTCACACTCCCAAGTGAGTTCCCACTTTGGGAGTTAGATTCCTGATGGACTCCCAAATTTTGAGAGAGCAACTACAAGAGTCAAAACCCATTAGATTGAAAAGTTCATTATATCATTGGAAAGCTCTTGAAACGTAGATGTCTAAAATGGGCTCATATGACCCATTTAGACATTTTAAACTCAAGTTATGGCCAAAAGAAGGGTTGGGAGTCAAAACCCATTGGATTGAGGGGTTCTTTATATCATTGGAAAGCTCTTGGAACATAAATGTCTAAAATTGGGCTTGCTTGACCCATTTGGACACTTAAAACACAAGTTATGGCCAAAAAAAAAGGTCAGGAGTCAAATTGGCAATTTGACTTTCGACCATTAAAGATTGGGAATCACCCCAATTTTCTTGCGTGCAGGTAGCATGCCACATATCGTTGGAAATCTCTCGACAAGGGCTACAACTTTGCTTAAGACCTCACTTCCATCAGAGGTCTGCCCACAAAGTTATGGGCCCCCAAAGTCGCAAAAGTCCCAACTTTGGGAATTTTGGGACTCCCATTTGGGAGTCTCGGGACAAAATGACACTTGGGTGTTAATCCCATGGCCAGGCATAGACTATACTATAAGGGGGAAGGTGGTGGCTTCCCCTAAGTTCGGGCTATGGTGAATCTTGTGAATCCATGTTTGTTCGTGGTTCATCCATGCACCAAAGTGCTCCAACTA
>Ga0116228_10002592_pt1 | contig 15693 bp, 8 predicted proteins | sample S1TSphfallax_2_FD_89694 | JGI IMG/M metagenome (GOLD analysis project Ga0116228, IMG submission 89694) | Host-associated microbial communities from peat moss isolated from Minnesota, USA - S1T2_Fc - Sphagnum fallax MG | ecosystem: Host-associated > Plants > Peat moss > Unclassified | place: USA...
TCCCAAAATGGCACATGTATTTTAATGTATGAATATAAGAGAACAAACCTTCTTTATGTAATTTATAATATGGGATTCAAATACAAAGCATATGGGTTAAATCTTTTAGTTGTTCATTAGTTGTAAATTGAATTACAATTATAACATTGAAACATTCAAGGCATGTCGGATCCAAGGGGAGGGCTCCATCGTTTTTAGTGTCTTAACAAAACTTGAACCCCTTTTAATGGTGCATCTAGTGCACTAAAAATCATCAAAAATGGAATAAAGTTGAAAAAATTCTGGCCTTTCAAAATAAAAAGGGTCAAGAACTCAAAAAAACAAATCACCAAATGTTAGAAAGGCCGGTTCCCAAACACCTAGAAAAATCCTTGTATGTTGATTTGCTGCTATTAAAGTTCAAAGATGATTTGTAGAACTTCAAATGGCGCTCCTATAACACTTTAAAGCATTTTAAATGAATACAAAATAAGAACGTTATGAGGTTTGAAAGTAGGAGGTGTACAAAAAGCCCCAAAAAAAAAAACAAAAACGTGTTTTGTAAATTGGAAAACTTATTTCTTTTATTATTTTTTCATTACTCATTTTCCTTTACATTTTGATTATTTCTAGAACTTGAGGTAGCGCTCCCATAACATTTTAAATCACTCAAAATGAAACACATATGATGAAAATATAAATAACTAATGAATATGTATCCTTATTAAGTTATAAATAGTTGTATTATAATCATAACATAGTTGAACAACAATACTTTAGTATTGGCGCACTAATGGCCATATGAATTATATCAATGATAATCATAATTGATAATTAGATGCAAATGTTTCCCATAATGGGTGGTGAAAATGTGGACACATGGCATGATCGCATGTATGTACATTATACATTAGTTACACCATAATTGTTGTTTTAATGACATATTTACAATAATTATAAAGTAGTTGCCACATGCAATTAGAATGCAATTCTTGAAAAAATCAAACATGGTTGACTACATATGTATGTACGATGTGTATAAATTACCATATAGAAGACCCATTTTCAACTCACTTGCAACTATAATACAACTAACTGATTTTCTAACGTGACAATTATTTATGAATATATCGTATTTTTGAAGGGATAGCTGCATAGTAGTTGTAATACCTAAAGGATAGTTACATAATAGTTATATATGAGTTGATTTTTGAGTTTTAGTTGTAAAGTAATGTGGTTTTGACAGATGCGATTTTTCATAGTGACCACACATGATGGAAGGGCTTAGTCTTTAATATAGTCATTTTTATTCTATATTTTGATCCCCATAAAAAATAAAGAGTTAAAAGTTGTCAATTTTTTCAAAATGACTATATTTTAAAGCATTACAATTTTAAATTCCATCATAATCATCCATAAATGTGTTTTTACATGGTAAAAAAAGACTAGGTAAAAAAGATAGAAAAAGTTGACATTGTGACAAGGTTTTGATACACTTGAAAGAATTTGGACTCAAATGGGGTTGGAAAAGAATACATAACTAAAACTTGGATGTGAGAGATAAATATTGTGTTAACAAAAAAATCTTAATTATTTCACATTGGGTTTCTTCTTTGTATTGTTTTCCCATTCTTACTATTACATATGACAACTTTAACCATGTTCAGTTTGTGACATTGCAAATTAAAATTGGATAAAGAAAAATTAAAACATATAAGTTTAGTTTGTATATCAATGATAGGTTATATAGAATAAGGTCTCCATCCATAGGTTATACATGCCTTTACATAATTTTATTAAAGTACATAGGCATGTCATTTAATGTTATCGCAATTGCCTAGTATCAATGTTGGTATTAGAAACCCAAACAAATTGGTATGACCTCATATAATATTAGCCTTGTGCTAGTTTTTATACCAATTTTAGTATCAAATGTATACCTACCTCATATTAGTTGAACATTAGTCTCGAACCCAATATTAGGTGCAAGGATACCATGTAAGTTTTGAAAAGGACCCATTACTAGGAGCAAGCTAGTATTTTCAAAAGTTGACACCAAACTGACATTAATCCTAGCCAAACTATACAAGCCTTTACATATTTGTAAGGTCCCAACTAAAGTGTCATCATAATTTTAAAGGTTATCAAGTTCTCGAAAGGACATATCTTTTAAACCATTTTCAATACCTCCACCTAATAGCCTTTTGGTTTGTTAACCTACCAGCCTTAACATGTTCATCAAGTCCAAAAAGGGATTATATAGGCCATAAATTTCTAACAATTTGTGGTTTTTTTTTAGTACATAAGAAATTTGAAAATCTTTCTTTTCCTTTTTTTTTTAGGTCTTTTTATTTTTCACTTTTTCTAAACATTTATGGCTACTCCACTAAATAAGTACATCTGAACACAAACATTGGCTTGCTTGGTTGCTTGTTCTTTTGTTTTCTTGAATTACTTTGGATGAAATTTTGTAAAATAAAACATGGTTAAACATTTTGGGGCTTGGAAAAGCTCACATGTTACCAAGCCATTCCGTAACATGAAATGACTATTTATTTCTCTGCAATGAATGACCTATCCTTGCAGTGTAACTCAACACATGTGAAACACAAATCATCATGCTCCTTTTCAGTGTCATTATGAATTTACTAAAATGCAATAAATAAATCTTGTATTAAAACTTTAAATTTTTTTTTTAACGTAATGAATCATTAGATATCAAAATTATTATTAACAAAGGCATGATGTTTAAGAAAGTACGTGCAAATAAATCTATGAAGAAATCAAGTGAGAATTAATTAATTTTTTTGTTATTATCAATGTGATTTGAGTTTTTTTTATTACATGAAAATTTAAAAGTTAAAATTATATGGAATGTGATGAACAAACTATTTGATTTAATTTCAATTTAAAATGAAATCTAATAATTGTATATGTATTTATGGGCAGTGCTGTTGTGGTGCTTATTTGATCAAACTAAAGGTATGTTGTTGCATATTAAACCATTCGTTTTGAATATGGATATAGGACGATAATTTGAAAGAAATCAAACTTGTGTAATATGTGAAAACAATTTCAATGTATGACCATTTGATGAAAATCAATTTAATTTTAGATAGTGCAATTTACCAAAAAAAAAGTATTATGCTTTTAAAATTATGAATAATATATTTTGACAATTATTGTTAGCCTCATTTTATTTATTCCATTTCATAGGAGCAAAATGCGAGTACCATGATTCATGAAAGGTGAACAAATGACACTCATTGCCAAACATGCAACAATTAATATATTAAATTTATTGTTATGAAAATAAATAAAATTTTCAACATGCATATATAATCAAATTTGGTAACTTAACATTAATCGTATGATGATTATATATATAAAACATCTAACATATAATGATGTTTCCTATCTACATTTGGCGATCATTCAACTTACACAAATATCCTGAAATTTGAATATATTCATCATAAAATTCTTACAAATGGGGTAAAAAATATTTATCAACACCCATAAAAACACAAACTAATACCAAATCATGCATATGAAACATCAATATATACGAATGTTTAATGTTTAACATCCAATTAAAGTTTATATATTGCTTTATTCAAATTTTTGTTATGTTTTAATGTTGACAAATCACATTGATCTAAAATGTTCAATTTTGGGACTTATTTGTGACATAGTGTGTAATGAATTGTAAATGAGTTTTGCATTATATCCCACGATTATAGTGCAATAAAATTTGGATCAGATGTTTCTCAATATATATTTTTACACTATCATTGGTTTTTATTAAAAAATCACACATTTTAATTTTGTACATTTTAGATTCCATGACCAAAAAAAAAAGTTTATAAAATAACATGTACTACAACAACAAAAATCTACATTGGTCAAACAATCCATCCAAAACTTAGATTTCAACATCACAAAAAAAGACCTCCATCATGTATGAAACAATATGTTGCCAAATATATCCCTTTTGAATAATTTTTTTAAAAATATTGTTTATAGTAGTTTTAACACAAATATGATTGTGATACTAAAAAAGCTTAAATGATTCAAATTTTTAATACAATTGGAAAACATGGATACAATATCATGATTGGTTGTCCTACATTATATCATAAATATAGATTGTTTAAATTTAAACAATTAATGTGAACATTACATGTTACGTATAAAAGAAGAAAATTTTGAAAAGTAATATCATATTAACATTCACTAATTATGTGAATTTATTAATTTGTGAGAATTTTCATCATAATAAATAACATTTATTTTATTTCGTGTATATATATATAATATTGAAAAAAAACCTCATGAATGCAATTGTGAAATCAAAGAGAAATCATTCAAATTTGAAAATGTAAAATATAATAAATTTGTTATGCGTAGACAAGATTATTTCTTTTGCTTTAAAATGTTATGCAATGAATGGCAGATATATATTTTCAATTTATGATATCCAATATAATTGTATACATATTATGAATGTTGAATATCAAATACTATGTTAAATTTTATAATCTCAATGTATTTTTTAAAATTTAATTTAATGAAGTTTTACTTATCATATTTCGTATACCTTGTAAATATTATAAACATCTTTTTGTATGTTTACAAAAAAAATCATACATGCAATCATGAAATCAATAAAAAATCATTCAATTTACAAATTTAAAATATAAAAATTATGTTGAAGCAAAAAAATGTTTTTTTTATTGATGTTGATCATGTTTTTTATTTTTATTCTCGATTTATATGCAATATAAGGTCTAGTCATGAGCAATTTACATAAATTTTGATTTATTCATCTAAGACATTAATGTTTTATAAAAAATAAAAAATGAAATTATTATACATACAATCGTATATGTGTTTAGGTATGTTAATCATGGAGGATTTTAATGATGAACATAAGAATTTGATGTGCATGCCTTATGGTTGTTCATGGAAAAATGCAAAATGTTTTTGACAATCAATTCTCAACCTTTTTCACAAATATGAAATGCTATGTTGTTTGTGGTTACATTCGACTTGATCATCATCATTATCATTTTAGAATTACAACAAATATTTTTGTTTATAAATATCATGCATCCTAGGATGTACACTATATGGGATTGTAAATTATTGTATGGCCAAATACACCATGAATGCACTAAACATTGATATGTTTGTTTGTACCAAATGTTTCAAAACTATTTTAACAAATAATCAAAATCCATATTGAGTTATGCAACCAAAAGAATATTTAAAAAATTTATTGAGATTACATCCTTTAAAAGTACAAATGTTATCATTTCTAAATATCTCGATGTGCATAGAAGAACATAAATTTGGATTTATCTCAAGCCAAATTGAGGATATGAGTCTTCTGAACAATCTTTTGTTATGTGGAGATGGAACAATTGATGAGAGTGAATTTTTTTATGATCTTGTAAATAAATTAAAGACAATATTAAAATATAATGTAATCCACAATCCATGGTTTTCGAAAAATCTCACAAATTTTGAAGTGTTTGAACATAGGAATAAAATTGTTTGTACATTATCCACAAGGATTGTTAAATGTATTTTTGAAGAACATTTTTTGGGACAAAGGCCTTGTGAAGTCGAGAGTTCGGGATCAATGGTGGAAAGTTTATCAATTTCGTTGAACATTAATAAAGGAAGTAAGACAATAAAAAATAAATATTATTACATCATTGGGGTTGTACTTAATTGTGTGGATTGTAAAGGTGAGACCATTCATGTAAAATACGTAGGATTACAAATAAACATTTGCTAGATTTCAATGGAACTTGCATTTTTTCCATTTTTATTTCCACATGGCAATGGTGCATATGATGGAAATATATCATTCAATAAATACATACATTATCAAATGTCTTGTTTTTTCACAATGTATAAACATTACTTGTTGTTGACATGTATGATGTAAGATAAGTTTTGCAAATATTGACTCATACATCACAATTGTATTTGGAAAAAGCTGTGCATGCATTATATAAAAAACATCTAAACATGTCGGAAACAAACATTATTCAACATGTTGTGAAATACAAAATACCAGAAAAAATGGTTGGTTCACCAAAATGGCATTATGCCCAACTTTTTGACATGATAGCAATGGTGGATACATATGGTCTTCTTCATATATTTTTCACATTTTTTTCAAATGAAACATCAGAGTTCAAGTGGGGTGACATCTCTAACATGGAGACATTTTTGAAAGATCTTGGTGAAGATTTTACTTGGAAAAATTGCCCACTTGAGTGTGCACACTTATTTCACAAAAAAATATGTACATTGATGACAAAATACATAAATTGTGAGAACGAAATTTTAGGATGTGTTGAGCATCACATGTGTTGATATGAAATTCAACATAGATTATCGTTGCATGGACATATCATATTGTGGTTACAGAAAGATGATGTGGATCATATCACAAATGAAATTTTAGCTTTGTTCATGCCATTTATGATGAAACCTTAAAATCATTCATATAGCTTGTAAATCCGGTTGAAAACAAACTTTTCAAATTAATGCACAAGAAATAACCCAAAAAAGTTATAAAACTAGATGTGGTTGCAAAATATGGTTTTTCGTATGCTATAAACAAAGAAACAATGGTGAAATTGAATTATTATAATAATGGATGGGAATATTTTCAACCTAGATACTGTGATAGAAATGTGGTACCATACCATGTAATGATATTACTGGTATGGGGTGCACATATTAATTTGCAATTAATCACCTTCTCATACTAATCATACTACTTATTAAAATATGTAATGAAATTGGAGCCCAACAGCCCTTTAAATTTAGGCATTAAAAATGCAAAGAGGCTTAGGTTTGACAAATTGAGTGTTATACAATTGTACTTAATATTAACAATAGTAATCGCAAAACTTGTAACTTCAATAGAGGCAGTAATCACATGCCTAGGTATTCCAATTATCCAAAAAAGTGAAGTTGTGATATATATTGATTCAAAACCACTCGAATTTCAAACAAAAATTGTTTCATAGTCAATTTTTTTGGGTATACACCTAATTGATGTGTATAAACATTGATCGACATTGCATGAATCCATTACATTCAAATATTATTATAGACAATTTGAGATTTTGAAGAAAAGGCATGCTAATTCCCAATACTACATTTGTATTGATAATATCGGCAACTTTGTACATCATAATAAAAAAGTAGCGTGTTTTACAAATTACAATCCCATTGTTGGTACAAAATACTAATTTTATGATATATTCCTTCAACATGTTTATTTTAAGAATGAATAAGATCTCTAGACACCGAATAATAAACATCAATCATACATATTTGAATGTAAATATCAAGGATATCTTGACAATATTGAGTCATTGCAAGGGTTACATCTATAGAATATTGTAAGTGAAATTTATTAGATGAACTAAAACAACATTTCATTAACAATATTATTGAAAAAAATCCATACCTAGATGTAGATTACATTGGAGATACAATATGCCATGAATAACCTATTTTCAAAGATGTAGAAAACATATTCAATGTTGATTGTTTCACAATTCCATGCAAGATACAAATCTTACATATGATCAACAACAAATATTCAAGCATTTGACATCTTCAATGTTGGGTATTTATTTTTTGGAATGAACACCTAGAAGTGAAAAACAAAAAATAAAAAAACAATTTAACCAAACACCTCTAAACATTGGGGAAAAAAGTTCTTTTGGTAGCAACAACTAGTGTTGCAACTTCTAGACTTTCTCATAAAATAGGCATTGTTCACAAATATTTTAGAATTCCCATATGGGGATATTTGTATGTTTTACAACAACCCAATGCAACACTGCAAAAAATTCAAAAATTTGACATCATTATCATTGATGAGGTGTCATTATTCATAAACACATTGTTGAATTTGGTATACATGTGCATCACACAAGTGTCATTTGGAATTGATGATCCAATTATTTGTTTTTTTGGTTGTTGGATATATGGCACAATTACCACCAATATGTAATCATTTTGTTGAAAGTTCTAACAATGTTTACAATAAGTCATATTCAAAAATCTCCATTTTGGAGATCTAGCACTCATTTCACATTCACAACATTAGTTCGACATGCTAAAGATCCTGAATATTTAAAATTTCCAAATTAATTCGAACTAAAAAACCTTTAGAAATTAAAATTGAGCATTATTTTGCACCATGCAATTCCAAATGATCTAATTTTACTAACCTTGGACGAGCAAACCATGGTTTTATGTTCACACAAAATTGTCATGGAAAAATACAATGACATAATTATGACAAAGTTCTTTTATGATTCAATCATATATTCAATAGGTATTCATTCCAACACATTTGAAGTTGAAGAACTTGATACATGGTCAACAATCCACATTTTAATCTTTTGAAATTTTTTGTCATCAATGTTAAAATTATGTCAATAGAAAACATAAATATTGATAAAGGTATGGTTAATGGTGCTTTAGTTGTTATGGTAAACATTGGATTTGATATTCATCACAAAGTGGATGCTATTACAATTATGTTAAACCACTCTAAACTATAATTAAAAGTGAAAAGATGCACTATTAAATTCAACTACACTTCAAAAGGTAGAAGTCAACTTTTCCATTTGCATTGGCATGTGCCATGATAAGCCATAAATCCCAAGGAGCCACTATTTCATCCAAAGTATTAGTTGATATACACAATGCATTTGCACCTATATTGACATATGTCATGTTTATTAGAGTGACTAAATGAAAAGATTTAACAATAGTTCAACAATTGCATGTTGATGATTTTTTGTTGATTAAATATACATCCAAATAAAACATGAAAAAGGTAAAATTCTTCTTAATCCATCCACAAGTCATTTTTTACAACTGAATGCAAGTAAGAAAATGTTAACTATGTTATTTGACCATTTCTTTCCTTAAGAACAATTCCATTGAAAGGACAAAACATGTCGGTTTGGTTCATCAAAATGGTTTTTGACCTACAATTTTACACAATTTGCTTAGGTTGGTGAAAGGCACAACAAAGCCTAACACATGTTGTTGATTGGTTCAATAGTTTGATTGGTCCAAGTGGGTTGCTATTACCAATGGAAATGTTATAAGATATGTACATTGGAAGAAATTTGCATGATGCAAGTGCATGATCCATTTATTTGGGCGCTTATTTTTAGCTTGACTTTCTACTGCCTCCTTGCGTATGTATGTGGCTACGGTTCATGATTTTGCTCAAAATAACAATTTTATATTTTTGGTAGTAATACCAGCAACTTTATGTTGAGATGTTTCGGCTTTTCGAGCATTGAAGTTGGCTCAAAACCTAAATCTTATAGTAAAACTAGTTTTTTGCACTTTGCATGTTTTGGGTGGGTAAAGCAAAGTTTTTCTTGTGTTACTAGGATATAAAAGTCCCACAAATGGGACAAGGATTTATTCTTCATCCATAGCAAAATTATTTTTTGAGTTATTTCTTTTGGCACACTAATGCATCATAATCATAAAACCTTCCTACTAAACATGATGAACAATAAGGTTTGATATGGGATTTCTACTGGAACAAACAAAGATAATACTTGTGATAAGTAAAGTGGTAAGCAACAAATGAGCACTTCTCTCAGGGCAAAGGTCCATGTGTTAGGTTGGACATTCCTTGGCTTGCATTGATTGGCGAATCCATCTCCATTGTTGTATTGTAGCTCATTCTGGTTCTATTAGAGTCAAGGATTCTTTAGAAATAGATTCGAGGACAAAGATGGACTCTTTGAAAAGTATTTTGAATGGGGTGTGTCTTTGTCAAAGCTTGGAGGGATAGTTCTTGTTGAAACTCTTGAGTAGCATATGCAAACTTGAAGCTTAAACAACATCTTCCAATTGTCCTTGTTATGTATGTCATGTCTTGACAATTCTACAATTTTTAGATATATGGAAGAGATGTGAAAAAATAAGTATTTAGAGCAACAAAGTCTTTTCAAAACACATATGCAAGTTGTAATGTCAATTGTAACCTAGTGGTGCATATGCAAGTTGTATAATCAACTATAACCTAGTGGGTTTATTATTTTGCCAAACTGGAGGGAAAATAAAATTGAAATGTCCACCTACTTCACAAAATTGGAAAAAAAAGAAGTACTACCACAATTGAATAGTTGACAAAAACATGCATATGGATCACCTTATGCATAAATATCATGGTGTGTCAAGATAAATTCTCCACATGATGGGTCCAGAGTGACTCCCATAAATATGCATGGAAATGACTTGTGGTCAATGGGGTGACAAATCTAGTTTTTTTAAGGATTTTGTGATGTTGCAAATGTGGCGACCATCCAAAATCTAGTTTAGCCAATTCTGGCTACGTGCCAGATATGAAAGTAGAAAAAAACCAGGATCCTTCAATATTCTTGGCTTCCTTCTGGAACTTATTGAAGAAATCTGGCGATTTGAATTTTTTTATTTTCGAAATTTGGCGAATTTGGACCATTTTTCTCATGAAAAATCCTTTGTAATGGTCGAAATCACATTTTTTAGGTCGAATTTTTGCGAAAATTCGCCAATAAATAAAACACTGGAGCCCGGGATATGAAGCCCCGAAGGGGCAGGAGTTAATGGGCAGGGCAGGTTGGAGGAGGCGGAGGGCAGGCTCGGAGAGATACATATATCGACTGCCCTGCCCGGAGCTAGTCTAGTCCCCGAAGTGGAACGGGAAAGTTCCGGCCCACGGTCAGGTCATGGCTTGCAGAACGCCTCCTGCATGTGTGCGTTTGTGATTGTGAAGAAATCAGCTGCGGCACACACTCTAGTAATAATTTCACTATTGTTGCAGCGATGCTGTTGTGGCGTTGTCGTTGTTGTTGTTATTTTTGTGATTGTTGTTGTCTGATGGTGTTGGTGTGGAGGTGCTAATATGGGAGCAAGGAGCTAGGGTTGTGGAATTGGATGAGAGTGTGTACTGCTGTTGTGTGGCCTCATTGCTTCATGATTCGTTTTTGTGCTGCTTCAAGGGTTTGGCATGCTTCTTCTTCAGCTTCTCTAGTTTGCCGGCCACGCGTAGCAGTGGAATCGACAATTGCGTGCGCGGAGTGTTTGCAGAGGAAGTTTTGCCCTGGTCAGATTATTGTGGTATGGGTGATCCGGCAAGCTGGCCTCAGCCCAGCGGCCTCACGCCTGACGGCTCCTCTGCCTTCGCCGCCGCCTTCGCATCTGCACGCCAAGACGACGCCTGGTGGGCGCAGGCCGAGCTCCGGACTTCACAACTCATTGCCTGCATCCAGCCCACGCGCGCCTCGGAGGAGAGGAGACAAGCCGTCGCCGACTACGTGCAGCGTCTCATCCACCAATGCTTCAAGTGCCAGGTGCAATTTTTTTCTCGTTTCGCATAACTTTCTGGGATAGGTTCATGGAATGTGTTGGCAATGCGCCTTTCGGTCGAAGGCTGAGAACGCGTCCTTTCTGCAGGTAGTCACATTTGGGTCGGTGCCGTTGAAGACCTACTTGCCTGACGGGGATATCGACTTGACAGCTCTTAGCCAGCATGGTGAATTGAAGGAAACGTGGGCAGAGGATGTGCACAGCGCACTTCGGAAAGCAGAGAAGGATTCCAAGGCTGAGTTCCGTGTCAAGGAAGTGCAGTACATCCATGCAGAGGTCAGGTTGGGATATACTCTGGTGGTGTTTACATTATCGCCAGTCATCCACCAGCCTGATTGTCTTTATCTGTTTTTGTTTTGGATGATGCGCAGGTCAAAATCATTAAGTGCCTGGTGGAGAATATTGTGGTTGACATTTCTTTCAATCAGACTGGCGGATTGTGCACTCTCTGTTTCCTTGAGGAGGTTTGCTCACTCCAACACCAAAGAACTGGCAGCTTAAATAGCACAGAAAATTGTGCTCTGACCTATTGTTTTAGTCACACCCATGTGACAAGGTTGTACAGCCCATTGGTGGAAAGTTTGATGAAATGGAACTTAATACTGCCCAACATAGCACTGCATGAAATGTCAATGATTTTTGGCCTCATATAATGGTGTTGGGAGATCCACTAGATTCTGGGGTCAGGAGAGCTCTTCAAATATTTCTGGACCTTTAATCCTAAGACCTGTACTGAAAGCCTTGGACCCTGTAACAATGATTATTGCAAGTAACTATGATTGTCACAATGATTATTCTGGGGCTGATTTGGACGCAGGTGGATCGGTGTATAAACCAGAACCATCTTTTCAAGCGTAGTGTTATATTGGTTAAAGCCTGGTGCTATTATGAGAGCCGCATACTTGGAGCACACCATGCCCTCATTTCCACCTATGCCCTTGAGACCTTGGTCCTCTATGTCTTCCATGTGTTTCATACCTCCTTACGAGGCCCACTGGAGGTAAGCCATTACTCTGAACCTTCTTTTTGCAGTTCCCCATTATACTCCTGTCTTACATCCATTATTTTGTGCCGTCATTCCGAATCTCTAGTTTGTTCAATGTATGGCTACGGAGTTTGTTGTGGATGTACTTGCTGATTGCTGGGTTTCAATCATGTATAGTATACATTTATGATTGTTTTTGTGTGTGTGGAAGTAATATTGATTGTTGTGCACATCCATTCTGGACCCTGAACTACTGGTTGTGTAATTTGACATTTGATGAGAGGAGCACTGTTTAGTGCCCACTGATGGGTTCATCTAGTGCCCATACTGTTAGAGTATATGGAAGGAGAAATTGTTCACAATTTCTATCACCTGATGAGCCCTCATGTTTAGGGTTTGCACAGGCAATATAGGTATGTTGAATTGGTCATTTGGGGTGGTTTAGGGCTTAAGGTCTTTTTAATTCCACTGAGTGGAGCATGTCCTTTATAACTACATACTGGTGTCCTTTGTGGTTGTTGTCCAGGTTCTTTACACCTTTTTGGAGTATTTCAGCAATTTTGATTGGGACAAGTACTGTGTCAGCCTGTGGGGTCCCGTGCCCCTGTCCTCCCTTCCTGGGGTGGCTGCTGGTAAACAGCACATCTCTTGTCAATATGACAGTGTTTGGTAATGAGATTTTAAAAAATGTTTGCCTGAGCTATCTTTGAAGGCGATTGAGGTTGGCTAATTGTAGTCTGGACTTGTTTTGCAGCTGATGGGGCTGAACCACCTCGAAAGAATGAAGGAGCTCTTTTGCTTACCAAAGCCTTCCTTGACACTTGCAGTGAAACATACTCTGTGGTTCCAACCACCTCAGACAACCAGACACGCACTTTCAACGTGAAATTTCTGAATGTGCTTGACCCATTACGCGAAAGTAATAATCTAGGGCGCAGTGTTAGCAAGGGTGGGTCTATTTATAAACCAACCTGCATTGAAAACATGCTTTCCTGGGATCAATTTCTTACCTCATGTACAAATCCCACTTTCCCCGTACTCTGACTTTATAAACCAATCTGCCTTAAAAAGCTTGTGATTCTGGGATCAGTTTCTTACCTCATATGTACACATATTGCACTTTCCCTATACTTCAGACTTGCCTGTAGTCTTGATCACAGCAAACTCTTCTTTACCCAAGGTTTCAGATCCAGATACAGAACATGAACCTTTGACTCTATGAGCTGAAGCTTTGTGAACCATTTCACCCTTATGTACACTAGCATCCCACTAACTAAAATATCAATAGGTATGAATGACTTGTACAGTCCTGCATGCTGAATTTTGCAGAGTCTTTGATGCTAAGCTAGGCAGCCCTACATCTTTCAAGATTCTAACTAATTAAGCACTTTCAAATTTTCCTCAAAATCTTGTACACCTTCACAAGCTATCTATTCCTGCAGCTTTAGTTCTCTCTGTTTTCTTTCATCTGCCTAATTTGCAGAAATATGAGGAAATAGTGTAACTGTGTTTTCATGACTGGGTTAGAGTAATATTGTAGTGGTATGCAGGTATGGTACACCTTTTATGTAATGTAGTCACATAGTTGGGTACTTTTCTGTCTTTTTTCTACACATGAGGTGTAAGGATTAGTGTGCTGCATACTTTTCAGGGAATTTTTACAGAATACGCAGTGCATTTGGGTATGGAGCTCGCAAATTGGCAGGAGTTCTAAAATGCTCCAAGGACAACATCAATGCTGAAGTGGAACGGTTTTTCTCCTCTACATTGGAGCGTAGTTGCAGTGGTGGGCGTCTGGATGCTGCTGAACCTCCGAGTCATAAAGAGAGGACTTTGGTGGGGATTGAGAAAGAGAATGGAGGAAAGAACTTGAACACACCAGAGATCTATCATGCTGGTCCTGAAAGACTCCAGTTACAATATAGAGGGTGGCCTGGACTTGTTGGAGTATCAAGGCCTCGAGATGCACTTGACCCAGCACAATTGGCAGGCAATGTGGATGGTAGAGGTAGCTTCAGGAACTCTGGAAACCTGCCAAAGGCTGTAGACACCAGTTTTGGAAGCCAGCAAGGGAAGTGGCAGAGTTTGGAACCTGGACCTAGAAGAACTTCCTCAGCTGGAAACTTGACTGCTGCATTGTCTGAGACACACCCAAGGCAGGTTGATGGAATGCTAGAATTCATGAATGCTGAGGCAGTGGAGAAAACAAGGGTTCTGAACAGAGGTCCCAATACAGGGAATGTGAATGCTTCAGTCACTGAGAGCCCCATTGACCTCAATCATGGTTTTCCAGATGCCAGTCAGCTCATGTCAAGTAGGAAGGACATGGGTGGTACTTATTTCCATCAGAAGGAGCCAAAACATGACTCTATGCTCCATATCTCCTCTACAGAGGACCTTGCTTTGAAGAATTTTTTGATGTCAACTCAAAGACAGGGTGATACTGGTGCAAGCTCAAACGCCACAAACTATTACACTATGGGAATGCCAGGATCTTCAGCAGAAGCTGCAGCTGTATCTAGCCAAGAGAACTTGCACCATGCAATTAGTCATTCAGGAGATAACTATGTTGGTTTGTCATCTGTGAGGAAGGCAAGTCCTCCAACAGTGGCAGAAGGAGGTAATTGGATTGGGGAGCAAACAACTGTGGAGATGATGGGCGCTGTTGATTCTGGTCATCATCATGTTAGCCATGAGCGTGTCAGTCAAAGTGTCCTTTGGCCACCTCCATTCATCCAGGTGCCATCACAATTCATTCATGCAGGTCATACACAAATAGCTTTATTGTCTGTGTCATCTGCAATGTCACTTCCAGCAACTTCACTGTGTCTGGGTGTACAGGCAGCTCAGCCCAATTTGTCTCTAGGGGACTCTAGTGTTCTGGGGACAAACTGATTTCTTGCTATGCCGAAACCTTCAGGCCCTCTACCTCCCCCTTTGCCACCTTCTCCCTATGTTAATCTTAGCCTTGCAGTTGCTCAGCTAGTGGATAGTTCATGCACAATGGGCATGCACTCAGGATCCTTTCCAATCATCCATGCCAACAAGAAGGTTTTGGATAAGCAGCACCAAGATAATTGGTAATGATCTTTGCAGGTGAGGCTACATCTCAATGTGGGAAAGTGTGTTTTCTGTTCATATGTTTCCATTCCCTTACATCTGAACCATGTGGACAGGAACAATTTCACCTACATCAGAGGCCTGCAGTCACCATGAGTGACGCAAATGGGCCAACAGGATACTCTTTCCCACCTGTGCAAATTCCAGAGCGACCATACTCTTTGGTGGCACCTCTGGTGGCA
>Ga0116228_10002593_pt1 | contig 15692 bp, 9 predicted proteins | sample S1TSphfallax_2_FD_89694 | JGI IMG/M metagenome (GOLD analysis project Ga0116228, IMG submission 89694) | Host-associated microbial communities from peat moss isolated from Minnesota, USA - S1T2_Fc - Sphagnum fallax MG | ecosystem: Host-associated > Plants > Peat moss > Unclassified | place: USA...
CATTTCTATGTCTATGGTTATTGTAAGACAATTGTTAATGTATCATAAAATAACAATACACTATTCACACATTTGTGAACACTACATTCCATATATCACCATTTGTTTTCCACACATGACAAACCGATGGATGCATATCAAAAATTGACATATAGTTTAAGTTTCCCACCACTTTTCAACCATAACCAATATTGTTATTTGCCAAGTGTTTTTCAATACATTAAATATTTGTTCACACATTAATGATTTTTTGATACATTGAAGATTTTTTCAATTGACAATTGTTATGCATGTCTAAACAGAGCAAAAGTGAAAATGTTTAAAAAAAATACATGGACAAAAAGTTGTTATGTTTCTAGGTCTATGGCTATTATAAGGTAATCGTTAAAGTATCATAAAATACCAATAAAGTATTTAGCTTCTGTGAGCAATACTATTTATGTATCACCATTTTTCCACACATGATAAATATATGGCAATTGGCATTTGGTCTAAAAATCCCACCATTTGTCTATTATAGCCAATTGTTACTAGCCATGTGTTTTTGATATTTTTTTATAAAATAAATTTAAAAAATTTGAAAGTTGATATGCGCATGTGTTAAAACATAATAAGGAAAACAATTTTTGAATTTTGAAATTGTTTAAAAGGTTTAAGAAGTTAAAGAAAATATGTGCAAACAATTACACATTAGACCTAGTATAACAAAATATGTTTTATAAGCTTTGCAAGTCTACCAATAGGTTTAAAAGTAGAATGGATTTAAAGTAAGTTCACACAATGAAAATAATGAAAATGTATGCCACACATTTAACATATGAAGCTTTTCCACATCAATATAATGGATGCCTATTGTATCAATTTTCTAATACATAGATCTAGTTACATTGATACAATAAAAACCTAAAACAAAAAAATATTAATATAAGGATATAACAAACTTTCAAAATTTTCAATGCATTTGTGAACATGTAGCAAATAACAAAGTTCACAAGTTGTAAATAATGTATAGTTTGGGAACAAGGAAAATCTTACAATAAATTTGTTATTTCAAGTTTTTCTTTGTCTTGAATAACCAAAAAAATACTTTAATTTGATTGTTGTAAGAAAACACACAACTTGTTGCTACCTTTTACTTAACCATCAATTCCAATAACATGAATTGATTCAAGTTGTGAAAAATGCAAAATTGATCAAGAAGTTTAAATTTCCTATCAATAAACATGCAAATGCACTTAAAACAAACATAACAAAACTGAACTTTACTTGTGATACTGTATCAAAGCCCTTTTTTCACCTTTTTTTTTATCATGGGTGTAAACTTGAACTCAAATTGGTTGCCATTTGCACAATATGGACTTGAACTTGGGTTGGCTGCTATGTGCACAATGTGAATTGAATTTGGGCAGTTGGTTGCCATGTGCACAAAACATAGATTATCCAAATGCCTATTCACAATGGAAATTTCACAATGACAAACAAATGTTTTCTATGTTGTTTCAACTCACTAATTTCCAAGGAGGAAAAAAATGCAATATTCTACATTCAAGTTGCACTTAAAAAAAATTCTAGTTACTTATTTAATTAATAACTTTGAAATGATGGATGATTTTACATACTTAGGAATGAAAATTTTTAAAGAAAATTAGCAATGAATATGAAAATATTTTACTAACAACACCACAATCACCTTCACATGTTTATCATTGATTGATTTTCAAGAATAACTTGAGTATTGGAATTGCTCCTCCTCAAATTGATGTAGAGAAAATGAATGGCATAAAGAGAGAAGGAGGGAGAGGGAAAGAGAAACGGTGTTTCAAAAGTTGTTTCCTTGATCCTCTTCTCGACAAAATGCCAACTCCTTAATTTTTTTCTTGTTCCTTGACTTTCCAATAGATAAGAAGTTACCTAAACACCCACCAACATACAATGCAATAGTTCACAATAAAACACTTAGTTTGCAAACAAAATCCTTCACCCAAATCCTAAAAATTGCAACAACATAATCAATTTGCAAAGAAAAAGAAAAAGAAAACTAAAAATTGCAACCCATAGCCACCTTTAAATGCTAAACAATGCATGATCATGACATGGGGCACTTATGCTCCATGATTTTGCCATAGCTACTTATATAACAATAAAATATAGTCATGGTCATGCAATGATACACAAATGTTCAATACACTGTTGACAAGATGCAAAATTATCCCATGGATTCCCAATTAGGGAAACTGTTTTTCACTTTCTTTCCCATCCATGTTCACCTATTTGAGATTTTTGAATAAGGCAGACCCTCTGTTGTAAACACTTGCCATCAAAACTCGGCAATCATTTTATGCTTGGGACCAGGAGGATCTCTTCTTCCATAGTGTATTTGGTGTCTACACTGTTGACCATGCTCTAAATTGCAATGCTAACTTATGGTGATCTTCAGGGAATCCTAGTTCTGAACATATAGGTGGTCAAAGTTTGGCTTACTCACATAATTGTGGGAAAATGATCCAAGCCACCCCTGTCTGAGATAAGAAAAAACAGAATTAGTCTTGAAATTTTGAATTTTTTTTGTAAAAGATTGTTTGTATCCTGCCCATGAGATATAACTTAAATGCCATGGTGAAGAACGGCACATGCTGTCAAAAGCTACTGTCAAAGTCACAATTTGGATCGCTGAGATATTCCTTCGTAGGGAAAGGGCTCTTGAGTTTTTGGTTGGTTGGTTTATGAAGTCCTATGGGAGATGAGGGAGGGAATCAAAAGCGAAGGACTAATTGCCGAGATACTAGAGGCAAACCGGATTTCAAGCCTGCAGAGTCATGAAGAAGTACATTAGCTATACTAGTAAAGCTAATGTAGAAGAAGACCAGTTGCCAAGGGGTGAAGACAATGGTTTCAAGGTCAGGGGACAAGGTAATTAAGGTCTGGGTCCAATTACTAAAAACACTACTTAAGAGCACACTGGAGAACTCTAAAGAAAGCACAATTGCGTTATACTGGTTGTACCTTAGTTACTGTTTTTGTGTCAACGTTTGTGCATCTGTGTAAAATACCAAGGATAGCCTTCTACCACAATAGGGAGAGACAAGAGGACTCAAACCAAACCAAAACCAGTTGAAAATTTTGTTCATGAGTGCTGAACTATTGGACATAGTTTTAGAGTTTTAAATTGGCCATACAAACCCAGCCTCTTTCTGTTTAGTGTAGTTGCAGGGCGCCTTTAAAGGCGTAATGTGGTGGCGGATGCTTTGAAAACTGTAACACCCACAGAGGTGGGTATTTTGTTTTTTTTTTTTCAAATTCCTCAAGTAGGTGCACTGGCTAGGATCCTCAGCATTAATTACCAGTAAATGGCGATTGTCCTGGTGGACTAGTATATCTTTTTTGGAATCCTGCCTAGTTCTGGCGACCTACAGGAACACACTGTCTAAATCTGGCGACATCTAAGTTTTTTTGGCCAAGATATGGCGAATTGTTTTTTTTAAAATCTCAATAATCCCTTTGTTGGATTCGCCAGCCCTTTTTTTTTTGTCGCCAGGTTGCGAAAATTCGCCAAAAACAAAAAAAAACACTGACTTCCATTCTCATTTTGTTTTGCTAAGATACCCTGTGGGTATCCGGCGGGTATATACCTGCTGGATATGAGGAGAATGTTTTATATAATAAAGGGAGGCAGTTTTTACACCCTGTGAAGGCCCTCAGGGGCATGCTTTAACCCGATTCAGTCTCTTACTGGCTTTGCCTTCTGGGACCTTTATTTTGGTAATGCCCACCCCCTCCAGCTTTACCTTAGACATATGAGACCAGACTTTGGCTTTTATGTCTAAAAGCAAAAGAGTGCGTTGCCCAAATGTTTAGGAATTTTTCTTTCAAATGAAACCCAAAAGTATGTCTTTTGTGTTGATTGCAGCAATATTGGGGAATTTTTGTTTCAAGTGGAAGCTAAGGGATGTTATATGTGATCATTGTGGATGTTGCTTGATAGTGGTGCATACGTGGTAGTCAAGTTCCTGTGAGAAATACCTTGTTTTTGAAAGAAAATTTATGGTCAAGTAATGTCCAGCAAATAATTGTATACCACCACCAGAATTAATATTGCATGAAACAATATAATCACCATGGCATCAATTGCCATAAAAGGCACCACAGTTTGTGATTGTAACAAAACTGACAAATTAAGTGAGCTTATTTTTCTTCTTTGTCGGGTTTTTTCCAGGACATAATTGAAGCAAGGTTTTATTCACTATTGCATTACAATAAACTCCTTGCAAAAAGCATCGCCTGCCAATTAAGGGGCCTTAAATTTATGAAGATAACACTTTTATATATATAATTATAAACTTTGTTTTAGACTTATTTCTACCTATTAACTTCGGACCAGCCAGTGAATGAGCCAGAGTCTTATAATCTTCAACTTGTACCAACTCAAGTATAATATGCCGGGTAGTCAAGTGTTCTACTGTTCAAGCTAACAATCAAAATCTGCAAAAAAATTACACGAACCAAGAAGAAAGGATGGATGCTACAAGCTCCACCCAGCAATTGCATTGTATTATTTGCAAATTCTGGAGGTTGCTTGTGTGGCAATAACAACCAGAGCTATATTATGATTATCCTTGTACTAGCCAGTGGCAGAAACCTTGGCAATATTTCCTTACAGGTGGGTGACGATGGGCTAATATTTGTGAGGCGCTTCTGTGATTTTGGGAACTAATTTGTAATTCTAACTTGCTAGGAAGTGAGCCATTATTGCTATATAAATTTTGCAACAATAGGGAGAAAATTGTTTTATATTTTGGCAAAGCATATTAAGCCCAAACATGTGTGTGCACAAGTGATAAAAAAAACCAAGTGTAGTGAAAGAGAAACTATTTACTCAAACATTATGACAAATAGAGAAGAATGGATCAATAATTTACAACAAATTGAATTCCAATCATGAAGGACTTCCTTCTCCCATTGCAATACCACTTCAGTACTTGGGCTTGCAAGAGCTTCAATGACTACTATGATGTTTGTGAACATCAGCGCTAAGCTCTCATTGCTTATTGTCAGAGCTAGCCCAAGCATCTTGAATATGTTTCATACTTCTTTTTACTTCCTTGTTGTTGGTTAATCTGGAGTGAATGATGCCATGATAAGTTGCTGCGAGGAGGATGCAACATGGTGAAGGGGGTATAAAGTATAAACTTCATCTTTTTGGGAATTTGGGGGAGGGCCCATTGCTGATGTGGAAAGACACAATCTGGCAGAAACTTTGAAGCTTACAAGTACTTAGACTTTTAAGCCTACTCACATACCTACTCACAAGTCACAATTGCAACAGTTTATGTGTTTCATGAAACAAAATTGAGATGCCCTCTGAAATCCACAACTCCATACCAATAAGTCTAACATCATTGACACTGGGACTTCATAATTGATGTTCTGGCCCATGTGTAGCAGCTTACCTCTTGAGCATGGTTGTTTCAAATGAGAAGGTGATTGTTGAAAGATAAGAGGAACAACAAGGTGGTGGGCGGGGTTGGTTAGGCATGGAAAAGTTCAAGTTGGAGAAATGGCAGCTGCAAGCAAGGGTGGGGCTGATGATACGACACAATATCTGGTGGGCAGCTAAGCAACTTATGCCCTGGCAGTCCTCAGATTTGTCAAATGAAACCCTCACCAAAGTTCACATTTCAGGTCACAGGGTTTGAAATCCCGGCCCAAAATTTCTAAGAACTCACCAGATGGAAAATTGCAGATCAGGACCTACTGAAGGTACTGCCTCCTTCCAAACATGGGTCATATACATATTTTGCAATGTTGTTTTACATTGGAAGGTCAACTATCGTTCTGGTTACACAACATCATGAATAAGGCACATGGAATCTATTTAACCCACTACCTTGGCAGCATTGACACTAATTATATTATTTTGAGAAATGATGAAATTTTCAATTTTTATTTGTTCCAAAACACAAAAATTTGTGAAGGAATATATTGGATAATAATTTGCAATTTCAAAATATCAGTTGTTGAGCTTCTTCTGACTCTTGATCCATTTTGAAACTTACTGGCAAACCCGGACTTAAAAACTTAGTACTACTAAGTCATGATCTCCACATGATTTTTGTCTGTTAGAAATCCTGGTTAGGCAGGTGACTTAAGCACAAGATGGCATTTTCCAGTGATGAGACTCCTACATGAGCAAGCCAGTACTGGCCTTAAACTGTTGCTTCACGAGTGTATTTCCACCCATTTCAAAAAACATTATGATGAAGGGGCCAAGGGACAGGATGGGTCTGTTCAGTTCCTCTGTTCTAGCTGCATAATGATCATGCCAGGGCAGACCAAGTAAAGGAAAAGTGCATGGTGGACACTTGAACAACCCACACACCAAAAGTGATTAATTGTCTAAAGATTATGCCCCGTGCAAATCTTGGATCTGATGATGCAAAAGATCAACAAATAATTTTTTGGGTTCGTATATGATTGAAGTCATCTGATGATGAGAGTCCGTTGGGCTATTCCTTAGAGGGGAAAAAGCATCAAAATGGGGGAGGTCATGAGTGGTACAAATATCCTTCTGTGCCCCCTATTTTTGTTCTCCTCCATCTCCTCATTTTTCCTAGGTCATCATCAAGTTTATTCACGAAAAAATATACAACCGTTGTAACTGCATTCTGGATTTGCCTGAATTTGCCTGAACTTTTTTGACTTGGCTCTTATTGGCAGATTTGGGTTAAGAGAACACACTTTTGTTCAATGTACTTTTCCCCTAACAAGGCTGCAAATTGAGGAAAAAAAAACAAAAGGGATGTGTACAACCATTGCAGTTACAAACTTACCTGAAATGCAGTATGTAAGCAAAATTGGATTAGTTAGACAGAAAAAAACTAGGTACCTCCTCAAAATGTCATGTAAATAGAATCAACATTAAAATTTATGTTTAAAATTATTTTATTTTTAAATGACCTCTTTTCATGTCAACCCCCTGTCACGTTCTTCCCCACATTTGTTAGTCCCCCAAAAAGAAAAAAGCTAAAACTTAAAGTTTTGCTTGTAAGTCCTCCTCAGTTTGGACCTCAATGTGTCATCTCATCCTCAGTTCTTAGTTCTCTTGTCAAATCACCCAAACTGAGGACCAATACTCAAAACCAAGGATGAACCCTTCCCTTTAACTGCAATTTGTTTTTGGTCAGATATTTTTGTATTGTCAGACCGTATAAGATACGTGAAATTTGGACCCTGTTACAGTTACAGTGCATTTGCGTCCTGTTTGTTACTGTTGCTGCACGCTGTGTCTTGTCTGTATCTCTCGCAACCACTTCATCTTCTTCTTCGTCTTCTCTTGCTCCTTGGATTTGTTGATCAAACCAGTTGAGCTTGAAGCATTTGGTGCCTCGGATAGTAGTAGAAGTGCGTTTGGTTCATCTGAGACAAAGTCTTTCATATCTTTTCTCATTGCATAAGGTCCAGAGGTGCGAAGTTCTGAATTTCTTTAACAATATGACCAGTCAAGAACTTTGTGAGTGTTTTTTCTTTCCACTAGTCTAGCTAGCTTCTTCCTGCAGACAATCAGACTTCAGATGAGTCTATAATAAGGAAGTGTAACTGGTGGCTTTTTGTTGTCTTGATCTGTGGAACTAGATATGTACCTAGATAGATGTTCCTGACGCTTTCTTTCTTCCTATTAGTGTTGTGCGGGGTTTGTTACAGAATCAGACTTGTAGATGATTTTTGAGACTTGAGTGTGTCTTAGTTTTTCCGGTCATAGTGTTGTGGAATTTGGAATCTTGAAGTGGTTCTTTGTTGGCAGGTGGATAGATAGACAGCTTGACAATTAGCTCTGGTGGTAGTAGTATTGCTATGTTTCCATCTCTGGATGCAGCAGCAGCAGCAGCAGCAGAGAGCCTCGGTCCTATATTCCATTAGTCTGGCTAGTTCTTCCTGCAGACGGACAGACTCCAGCTCATTCTATAAAATAAGGAAACTTGTACCGGTGGCTTTTTGTTGTCTTTATCTCTGGAGCTGGGTTTTACCTAGATTGATGTTCCAGACGCTTTCTTTCTTTCTTTCCCTGTTGTCCGGGAACTTTGTCACAGAATTAGAAGTAGATGATTTCTGAGACACGGATATGCTTTAGTTTTGCGGATCATGGTGTTCTGGAACTTGGAATCTTCTCAAAGTGGTTTCTTTGTTGCAGATATATAGCTTGACAATTAGCTCTGGTAGTAGGAGTATTGCTGTGAACATTTCCATCTCTGGATGCAGCAGCAGCAGCAGCAGCAGAAGAAGAAAGCTTTGGTACTACATTTGTGTTGATCTGTAGAGCCGGAACAAGAAACCTTTGCAGGCGCTGTGACGAACTGTGTGCTAGTTTCATGTTGAAAACCGAATGATTCTTCTCTGCTGCTGCTTTAAGCACTAGTTAGACCCACGAGAGATGAGTACTCCAGCTTGAACCAGATGAAGAAGACCTTGGAGGTGGGGCAGAATTGATTGCAGGGCGCTGGGAACAAAACCGGAAATGGCGCGGGGCGACTGGATCATCAACAACGAGCTAGGATTTGCAGTAAGCAGACAGCAGAGGACTAGTACTAAGAGGGATCATAGAGTTTCTTCTTCGCCACGAGGAGCTTGCAGTGGTCAGCTGTATGAGCAGCATGGAGCAGCTGCAGCTCGCGATATTCCTCTGTTTTCCGGCTGTGAAAATTCAGCTGCTGCTGCTGCTGAAGCTGGGCAGATTCATGCAGAAGTTCAGCGGCAGTGCCATGCGTTGTACAGTGATATGGACATCACTCTACCACTTTATTGGGAATCGATGGTGCGAAGCTGCAGAAGCTCTCTCGATGCATTGGAGTTCGAGTTCAGCAGGGCTCAGGATCAAGCTGCAGACTCGCCGTCGTCACTGCTGCAACACGCGGATGCTGCTGCTGCTCCTGTCTCCTTATGCGTATCCCACGCAGATGAACTTTTCTACAAAGGTCAGCTGCTGCCTCTCCATCTCTGTCCTCGCACAAAAATGGTCAAGAGACTTTCCCATGATGAAAAGCGCGACGACGATGACGACTCAGGGGGGCCAGGAGAGAATTCCAACAGTGTGCAGGAAGCTCAACAAGGGTTGAAGAATCGAGGAGGAGGAGGAGCTGCTGCTGCTGCTGCAGCAACGACGACGTATAACGACTTCTCACCTACTGTGAGTCTCTCTTCGCACCTCTTCCAGCCGAGATACTCAAAGTTCTGTATGAAATCCGGTCCCCATGATGCGCCGGTGGAGACAGTGTTGCAAGATTCTCGGAGTTCCAGCTTTCGATCCCAGAGCAGCAGCAGCGGCATTGCGGCTTGTTGGGAGACTTCTGCTGGCGATAAGGAGGAGGACTCGGGAGCGTCCGACGACACGTCCAGTACTTCGCCTGAGTCTTCTACAATCACGAGTTTTGCACAGGAAGATTCCATATGCTTCAACGCCGGAGGCAACAAGAACAACCATGACCATGACCAGCAGCAACGGCCGCGTGCCTCGACAGAAGAAGAGGAGGAGGAGCCTGCAGCTGCTCCAGGCAACAAGTTCCCTTTCTGCAACAGTCCTCCTACTCATCATCAGGCCGCCGGCTTTCTCACGAAAGATTTCAGCAGCAAGACCGCGGCGGATTACGAAACTTCAGACAAAAAGCAAGCTGCTGCAGAGATCATGTCGAGGAGGAGTGCTGCTTTGTCGTCGTTGCTAAGACCCTGGAAAGCCCTGTTCGGCACGAAGAAGTCGTCGTCGTCTTCGAGCAAGCTGCTGCACACGAGATCGACATCAAGGGAGGCGGAGCATCTAGATCAGTCTAGTAGCCTGGGGATGTTCAGCCGCTTGTCCGACGCGACCTCGACGTCGTCCCCGATCATCAGCTGGTCTGCTCCCTTGCAAAGAACCGCCCCTCTTTCACCTATCAACAACTGCAGTCGATCATCGCTTCCATACAGCTGCGCTGATCACGAATCAGCAGCAGCAGCACCGCTTGCGTCTGCACCCATGGCCACCACCGCAGAAGCAGACCAGCAACCAGACAAAGACCACACACTGAGATTGTTAAGGCGGGAGTTGAGCTTGCACAATGTCCGCAATTCTTCAAGATTGTTGCCAGCACCCAATGCTAGCACTAGTGCCAAAGCTGCACAACAGAAGATGGAACCGCGTCTGACGCATTCACAGTCTGCGGTGATGTCTTCTACTACATCTGCTAGTCCTCGCTCATGGTGTAGGCAGCAGCAACATCATGAAGACAGTTGCGCCACGCCAAAGCTGCCCTCAAGGGAGCACTGGAAGAAATACGTGAAGATGCTCAACCCATTACACACGAAAACATCCCACCACATGCAGGAGTCTCTTTGCAAGATTGATAACGGCCGCATCAATCCTACTTCATCACCATCACCATCATCATCAGGAGCAGCAACAGCAACAGCGACAACAACAGCAACAACAAACACTCCTGTTTGCACTCCTTCAAGAAAATCATATGGTAGTAGCAGCAGTCTCCCCACCATAAAGCTGCACGCATCGTCATCAGAGTCCGGAACCCGTACCAAAGCTCATGTAACAGCAGCAGCAACAACAACAGGCTCCAAAATCTCAAGAATCATAGCTTCGAGTGTCATGACTCCCAGGTCCAAATCTGTGAACCCAACTTCTCACAACAGTGCTGGAATGAGCCTAGCTGCCACACGCGGAGTAACAATCAACCAGAGCACCATTTCTGAGCAACATAATGCAGTGCAAGGAGCCATAGCCCACTGCAAACAGTCCAATTCTGGTCTGCTTCTCTGCTCCACCTCCTCTTAATTAGCATGCAAAGTCTGTTTTCAGGAGTTCAGCTCAGATCATAGGTCCATGATATCCAAAATTAAGCTGTGAGAGACCATGAAATCTGGCTGTTGACCCAGCTGATCAGAAGAAGATTATCATCCTCACTCACCAAAAAGCCCAAATTCCTGCTCGACTTGTTAGCATGACCTTTCATGAGAAAAAAATGCCAGAAAATTCTTCCTCACGAGGACTGATCGATTGCACATCATGCCCATGATCCATCCTTTCATAGCATTGCATGCTTTTTATGGTTATAAAAGCTTCAATGGTCACAAATTTTACTCATCAACAAATCTTTACTGCCCAGCCTTGACAAGCTTGGTCTCTGATTGAATAGCACAGGGTTTCTCTCGAACTGCAAAAGCCACAAAGCTAATCTTTTTTCTCTCATCAGGAAGATGTCCATGAGATCTTGTCTTTGATACCTGACATGATTTTTGTTTCTGAGAGAAGGTAAGATAAACTTGGAGTTCCACACATGCCTCACCTCTGTTCAAAAACCCTACAAAACTTTCTTAGCACAAGTTTGGTCTCTAATTCTTGGAGTCAATTTTCATTGTCAGGATCTAGAGGAGTATTGCCTATGATGGAATTTCTAGCGCTAGATTAATCCATAACTTCCTTATGGTTCTCCTAATCTGTTGTTTTGCCAGTTCTTGAGGTACATGTCCTTGTGTTGTCATCTGTGTCCTGCCAATGAACTTGCTGTGACGGGCCTCATTAAGAAGATCATCATCATCCATAATTGAGTATTGTTGGAGGACCCAGGAGACAAATATATAACCCAAACATGTGTGATGTAGAGATTACTTTTGTGTGTAGAATGGAGAATGTATGTTATTTGTGCCTCTAGACTGTTAGTTTCAGAGAGATTAGGGAGGTTTTCAGTAAGCTGTTGTGAGGAAGGAAATGTCATGAAGAATGGATTGAGTTTTGAGGCAAGATTTTATGCTTGAGAGGTTGTCTTGATCTGAGATGACTTGAAGATGATGTAACATTTGATCAGGAATTCAAGGGCTCCATGTGCATATTGATATGTATTCCACATTCAGCAGACAGAATCCAGGAAACTTGTCAGTTTATATGCTTAGGCCTTATAGTTTTTCTTGGAGAAATTGTGTGTTGAAGAAATTTCAACATTATGAGCAGAAAACTAGTAAACAATTTTCTGTTACAAACCCATTTCTGGAGAAAGGTTTGGAGTTTGGAGCTACAGTCTTAGCAGATCATAGAGAGATCTCTCAAAACCCAACATGAAATTAAATTCATATGTGAAACTATGGAATTTCAACATAGAAACTTTGAAACACTACAAGAGAATGTTGTTTTTCTCACACAAAAAAGAAATACATGCCATTACCTAATGTCAAATTGCCATTTTGATGTAATATATGCCACAATAAACACTAAATATTGTACATTGTAATGGATGAAACCACAAAGTTACCTCAGACATGTCATGAGCTGCAACTTATTGTGTGAGAAAAATCACATTCTCTTGGAGTGAAACTTGCAAACAAATTTAGCATACAGGCTATCAATGTCCACTCAAAAGTCTCCAATAGGTCACATTCTCTCTGTTTTCTCTCAACATATGGAAATGTTATCATCTTGTTCTGACACAAGTTCATCAATAAGTGTTCTATTTTTCTGTGTCATATGGCTAGAGAAAGCTGTTTTGACATTCTAATGTACATGTATAGCTTTTCACTTACCTTGTAATTGTTTACACCATTCACTTTCTTGAATCCTAAATATGTAAACTTGAAGCCAATGGTTGGGACTGGGGAGCATGATGCATAGTTAATTCTGTCAACTAGTACTAACTTGTAGCAGTGAAGTGATCATTGAGGATTGGTTGAATGAACATCATTTTGATGGATGGTTTTACTATGAATGAGTTTACGCTTGACAACTAATGAAGCTAATTGGCAGTAATTGATCTTCATGTGATTTGCCTTGTAATTGGTATGCAAACACAAAACTCCTAGTTAGATCAACTTTTGTGGGATTTTCTTAAATTCAATGAACCATGCACATTCAAAACACAAATATCTTGACCCTCCTAAGTTTACTATTGAAGTGTGTAACATCTTGCTGGTGTTCACATAGAAAGCATGATGATCTTCAATTTCTTCATTTTCATCCACAGCAGCATTCACTTGGCTTGAAACATGTCTTCCATTTTCAAAGCTCCCATTCTGCTCCATTATTTTTACCATTGTGAGCCAAGTGGCCAAGTGTACTACACCAATCATAATGACTGCTAAATATGGCAACCCTCCCACTTGTACAAGTAGGATGGCATGCCATATGGGGGAACCTTGGTTGCTATGCCAAGCAAATGCCCTCCTATAATCTACAATTGTAACCCTATAATCTCAACAATTAGATATACAATTCTCAAGATTCCTTCTAGAATCTTTTTTTTCATTTTCTTTTCTTCTAACTCTCAGAATGGATTTTTCCTTCTTCAAGTCTTTATGCAATGGTCTACTCCAATGAAAGAATGTCAACTCTAAACTCTAAAGCCACTACTAAGTTGATGTAAGTGTTTAGTAAACGACTCAACAATGTCATCACAACATCAATCTCCTCTACTTAGCCTCAATAACATCTAGACATTTCACCACTTGTTTAACCTTGTTAATTATAGAGTTGGAACTACTCATTTTTAAGGTTGATTTCTTTCTTTTTTGAGAAAAAGTTTGTTCAATTGATATTTTGACTCACAAATTTCACTAAGTGATCCCAAATCTCTTTGGTAGTAACTAATCTATTCACATGCATTAGTTGTCAAAATCAAATTTTTCAATTTTCTGAAGTGATACCTAGTTTCATCAAATGGTACCCAATTTTTCTGACTTCCCAATTACACTCAAAGTGCAAATGAAACATGGATTTGGGGAATTAGGGTCCAAAGACACAATGACTTTACAAATAACTTTAATATGTACAAATTATAACCAAAGGAAGAAGACATTGAATATGTACACACACACCTACATAGAAATCTCAAAAAGTGAAGGCACAATAAACTATTTCATGATGCAAACACAAAAGAAAGTTGTGTTTTTGGCATAGCAAATGCTTATCAATTGACATGTTTGAAAGTCTAATATATCAAATTAATGTTGAACATGTGTGTTATATTTATACAATTTTTTTTAACATATAAATGTAAATTCTAATAAGTGAAAACAGTTCAATGAATATAAAATATCTTTTAGCATGTTTTTAAATTACTAATGTTTTTTGTTTAAAAAAGATTGTGAAACAATATAAAAATCATTGTCTTTCAACACGATCTTAACATTGTTGGACCAATCTTGTGTTACCACATCAACCAATCAAAATACTAAAAAATTATGTAAATGTTCCTTTTGGTTTCTATGATCTTGATTAGACCCTTCAAGAGCTTGCAAAAACTTTTATTACCTAAATTGACTTGCATAAAATATCCTAATGCTTGAATCCTAGATTAAAGCTTTTATCCTAGATGAGAACTCAAATTTGAAATGAACATCACTTCTTGAAAACATAGGAGTTAAATTATAATTATACGTTATAATTAAAACATGGTTTCGAAATGCATTCCAAAATGAATTCAAAGGATTCATACACATTTACCTTGCATTTAGGCATACACATATCCAAGATTTAATGTTCCAAACACACAAGGCTAAATGGACAAAAACATAAAATCAAAAGTATGGAAACTTGGGAATTTCAAGATCTAAAATGTTTTCTTTCAAGTCACAAAGTCATATTTATCTCTTCGTTATCTTGGCCATCCATCATAAACATATCAAAATTTCAACACTAATTTCTATGGTTTTCCATTGCAATTACATGATAGTTGCAACAAATCTCAACAAAATCCAAAATATCTAGAATTTGATCTAAAATCATGCAACCCCTAGAAATGCACACATTATCAAAACACGCACAAGGGTGCAATTCGTAACTCATTTCATATTGTAATTTCAAAACAATTGCCATGATATAATAATTCAAACCATAAATCCCATATGTGCCAAGGTTTTTTTTTTTCAAAAATGTGTGGAGGCCAGAAAGGCTAATGTCATTTTGTTGGCAAAGCAAAGTCTAAATTGAGGTTTTCGAAGGTGCAATTCTAGGCACCCACTTTAATTTTTTTGTTGCTTTCTAGCTATGTTTTTAAAAAGGTATTTAGATATTTGGCAACAATGAAATTTTGAGTATATATATTTTGACAATTATTAGATTTTAAAATTAGTCATTTTTGGCGATCAACATGTTTACAACATTTGTGTTTTGGCGATGGCATGTTTATATCATTTGTATTTTGGCGACACACACCTAATTTGCCATATATTTGGGTTCCTTAATGCTTAAACCAAATTATTTAGAACTTAATTAAAAGGAAAGTTTCCTTAGGGGAATTGAACCCCAACCACAAAGGTCTTGCCCATGCAACAAGGAAGGTTTGCACCCTCCACACATTAGAAAAAAATCAACAAACAAAAACCTTCAAACATCCAACCCCAACACCCACATCTTTTCTTACACATCAAAATTGATCATTTGCAATCAAAATCAAGACATTTCTTTGCAAACAATAATATGATACATCAAAACAAAACACACCAAAAAAACAAAAAAAATGAAAAAAAATTGTGCTTCAAATGAATAACATTTTGAACTTGAAAACATTTTGAATTTGTTGCAATCTGAAACTAGCAAGCCAAATCCTAAATCTTGATGCATCAAAACAAAAAGGCACTAAGATCTATGCTAAACAAAATTGCCCAAAGCTTTACCAATTTGCTTGATACCTCACCTTTTGATCTTTCCAACCTATAATAGCATTGTCATA
>Ga0116228_10002594_pt1 | contig 15690 bp, 9 predicted proteins | sample S1TSphfallax_2_FD_89694 | JGI IMG/M metagenome (GOLD analysis project Ga0116228, IMG submission 89694) | Host-associated microbial communities from peat moss isolated from Minnesota, USA - S1T2_Fc - Sphagnum fallax MG | ecosystem: Host-associated > Plants > Peat moss > Unclassified | place: USA...
CGAGGACCGGCGCCATGTCCGCGGTACGGCCGAAGGTATGGACCACGACGATCGCCCGTGTGCGAGGGGTGATGACGGACTCGATGAGAGAAGGATCCAGGTTGAGCGAATCCTTTTCTATGTCAACAAACACGGGCGTGGCGCCAACATAGCGGACCACGTTTGCGGCTGCGATGAAGGTGAAGGACGGGACGATGACTTCATCCCCGGGCCCGATGTGCATCGCTTCCATGCACAGGTGCAGACCTGCGGTGCCGGAGCTAACAGCGATGCCAAAAGGCACACCGATGTAACTAGAGACGCGGTGTTCAAAGTCTTCGAGCTTCGGTCCGAGGCTCAACTGCGAACTCTTCAGTACCGAGAGGACGGCGTCTATTTCAAGCTGCGTAATATCGGGCTGAGAAAGCGGGACGTTCAACTGACGGTCTCCGCGTGTTTCATCAGTAGCTTGTCTCGCGAGGGTAACGAGGTCAACACCTCGACAATGCGTTCGGCCGCATTGCCATCACCATACGGATTTTCCATCGACTGTAGCGATTGCGCAAAGCTGCCGCTCAACCCCTTTTGAATTCCTGCCAGGATCGCTGACTCGTCCGCATCCACATCAATCACATTGCGCGGACGCTCTCTTCCCTTCTGTCGGAGGCCTACGTTGACTGTCGGGAGTGCGAAGGACGCACTCTCCATGATGCCGCTGCTGGAGTTACCGACAAAGAGCCGCGCGTGCTGCAACAGGCCCCAATACTGGACGGCCGGCAGGTTGACGAACAACTTTGCATTTTCGCGTGATGACAGGAATTTCTCTGCGCGTTGAACGAGCGACCGACTTCCCGCATCGGCATTTGGGTAGCAAAAGACGATCTGTTCGTCGAGTTGAGCGAGTGCGCCGAAAAGAGCGTCCGCTTCTGCCACTGTGTCGGACAGCAGGGTCACCGGATGATACGCAACGACCGTCGTTGGACGCCGGAGGTCGAGGCCAAGCTTTTCTTCCAGTTCTTCGAGAGATGGTAATGAACTCTTTCGCAGGTGATCGAGCGAGGGTGCACCGGCACGATGCACGCGCCATGGCTCTTCGCCCATGCCGATCACGCGGTCGCGGGCTGCATACGTCGAGGTGAAGTGAATGTGGCTCATTTTGGTAAGAGCATTGCGGACGGCATCATCAATGGCGCCTTCGCTCAACTCTCCGCCTTCGATATGGGCAATCGGGATGCGCAACGCAAGCGCGACAGCCGCGGGCGCGAGCATCTCGTAGCGGTCGGCGATCAGCAGGAGCACATCCGGCCGCATGACACCGAGCGTGTCGGCCAGGGCGAGCACACCAAGGCCGATGCTCTTGGCCATGCCGATATCCGTGTCGGAGCTGAGGAGGCACTCGAGCTGCGCTGCGATGGGCAGGCCGTCGGCTTCGATTTCTCGAATGGTGCTGCCAAATTCGGGCGAGAGATGGGACGCCATGACGATCAACTTCAGGTCGACATCCGGATGCGCATGGAGGTGCTTGAGCGGCCAGTAAAGGTGACTGTAGTCGGCGCGCGATGTGGTAACAACGGCTATTTTCTTCATCGCGCGCCCTGGGGCTCCGGGCTGGCAAGATTACGCAGGCCTGCACTCGCTTTGTAATCCGGTACGCATGCCTCTATCGCTCTCAACAGTGCAGGCAGGTTGCGTTCGTCGACCGATTGCTCGATTCCCCGAAGATGTTGCTCGATGTCCCGAGCGGAGGAGAGTGGTGTCTCTACCTGGATGAGCCCGTTTGTGCCGCCAAGTAATTGTTCGTTCGGGGCAGTCATGCTTTCGTGCAGCTTATCGCCAACGCGCAGGCCGGTGTGGGTGATTCGATTGTCGGACTGCACACCTGCAACCTGGAATAGATACTTCGCGAGGTCCTGGATACGAAGGGCTGGACCCACCGGCGGGATGTACAACCCGGCACCGTAAGAGGCAGAGAGAACGCTCAACAGCCACAGGGCTGCTTCGCGCATAGAAAGAAAGTAGCGGCTCGATTGTGCATCTGTCACCGTGACCGGTCGCTCTTCCTGAATCTGCTTCCAGAATAATGGTGCGACGCTGCCAGAAGAGCCGAGTACGTTGCAGAGGCGGAGCGCCTTTGTCGTCATCTTGCCGACCTTCGTCAAGACAACCTGTTCGGCGATCCGCTTGGTTGCGCCCATGATGCTGATGGGCTCTACGGCCTTGTCGGTCGACAGCAAGACGAACTGCTCAGCATTGAAGTCACTCGCGATATCGACCAGTCTGCGTGTGCCCATGATGTTGGTTTCGGCGGCGGCAAAGGGGTTGGCTTCCATCAAGGGCACATGCTTATGCGCGGCTGCGTGAAAGACGATCTGTGGGCGATGCAGGTCGAATACTTCCCGCATCAGAGACTCGTCGCAGATACTGCCCACCAGCATCGATCGCTGAGTTCCCAGACCTTGATTCTGCAGCTCCTGGTCCAGGGTGTAGAGACCGTGTTCAACAATATCAAGCAGGAGCAGATGCCTGACGGGCAGCGCGGCGAGAAGCAGCGAGAGCGCGGAGCCGATGTAGCCGCCGGCGCCGGTGACAAGGACAGTCTTTCCGGCGACGGATTGAGATTCGACCACGGGCAGATCGCTTGCGGTGGGGGGCAAAAAACCGTCCCACGGACCGGTATTGCTTTGCAGTGATTGCTTCAGCACAGTCTCAAGATTAAATCCGAATGCGTGGATGTGTATGAGGCTTCCCCAGCATCTTTTGTGCGGCGCAAAGAGGAAACCCGGCCCGGTTATGATCGCAGTATGAGCGTTGCGCTGCGTTCCGCGGGCGATCAGCTTGCGCTGCTGCGCGAAGGGAAGATCTCCGCGCCTGAACTGGCGGAAGAACATATCCGCCGGATCGAACGGTTGAATCCCGTGCTCAACGCGCTGGTGGATTTTGATGCCGACCGCGTTCGCGCACAGGCGCGCCAGTCGCACGAAGGCCTGCTCTCGGGGCTGCCGGTGACTGTCAAATCCTCAATCGATGTTGCCGGGCACCGCTGCGAGATTGGAAGCCTGCTGCGCAAAGGGACTGTTGCCGCGGAGGATGCGGAAGCAGTCCGTCGCCTGCGCAGTGAGGGTGCTGTGGTGCTGGGCACAACGAACTGTCCCGAGTTTCTGATGGCATACGAGACGGACAACCTGCTGGATGGGCGCACAAAGAACCCATGGGACCTGGAGCGAAGTGCCGGTGGATCGAGCGGCGGTGAATCGGCGGCGATTGCTGCGGGCCTTTCTGCCGGCGGCATCGGGAGCGACAGCGGCGGGTCAGTGCGCGTGCCTGCTCACTTCACTGGCATCTGTTCGCTCAAACCGACGGCCGGGCGCGTGCCGGCGATCGGTCATCAACCGCCGTGCGTGGGACCTTTCCTGAGTCTCGGAGCTGTCGGTCCGATGGCGCGCACCATCGCGGATGTTGAATTGCTGTTTCGAGCCCTCAGCGGCAGACACGCGATCGATCCAGCGAGTGCACCGGTTGCTTATCGGGCCGTGACCATGGACGAGGCGAAGCAGACGCCGATCGGCTGGTTCGATGATGACGGGCTTGTCCCCGCGACCGCAGAGACCAGGGCCGCCGTGCACGCGGCTGCCGATGCGCTCACCGCCCAGGGCTTTACGGTGAGACCTTTTCGTCCTGAGGGACTGGAGGAGGCGCGTAGGTTGTGGCACATCTTTTTTGTGCAATGCGGTGCGATGTTTTATGAGAAGACGATCAAGGGGCAGCGCGATCGGCTCAGTCCCATCTTCAGCGACTTTCTGAAGACTGCCGAAGCGGAGACGCCACTCACTGCGGCTACACTGCTGCAGGCATGGGCCGATGCCGACTTGCTGCGCGCGAAACTTCTTGCGCAGATGGAGCGTTGCCCCATTTTACTGATGCCGGTTTGCTCAGTACCGGCGTTTCGCCACGATGAGCGGCAATGGGAGATCGACGGCCAGCAAGTCAATTATCTTGACGCGATGCGCTTCACACAATGGTTCAACCTGCTGGCTTCTCCTGCGGCGGTAGTACCGGTGGGCAGGTCGCCGGAAGGGCTGCCGATCGGGGTACAAATCGCCGGCAGACCCTATGACGATGAACTCGTCCTACGTATCGCCAGCGTTGTCGATCTGGCATTCGGTTATCAGCCGCCGTCTCTTGCGTTTCTCTAATTTCGGTCGACGATTGGATCTGAAAATGCAGGCTGATAGTTGAACTGGTACCGCTGCGTGCGGTCGCCTGTCTCCATGCGTTCGTTCCAATCAAGCCGATATCGAAGTGTTGCAGGATCCTCCGGGAAATGCTCCCGCGACGGATACGGATAGGTGGACATGCCATGGAAGGGCATCTCAGCGACTGTGAAGGGAAGCGCTTCGTAGAAGTCCATGTCTTTGACGAACCCATCCGCATAGAAGAAATAGTCGCGCTTCCAACCGTGGGGCAACTCTGGCAGCGATGCATCGCTGAACTCCGCGTCGATATCTTCGCCGCTACCGAAGATGACATAGTGATTGTCCGCACTGGTCAAGAGAGGTGTGACGCTGCCGTATTTCGTGTAGGCTCCGCGCTGCCATTGGAATGGGCCGGTCAGGCTGATGCTCTGGTAATCGTAGGTGATGTCGCCGGGGGTTGCACCATCGACCTGGCGGGGGTAGCCGCGAAAGGCGAGATGTGCCTGCGCGAGCGGCAACTCGGTCTGGCGAAGATCGGTCGAAGCATCGGAGCCGTTGTCGACGAGGATCTGGTCCCAGTAAATCTGCAGATTTGTCTTCATGCGAATGCGACGGGTGTGAGGTGGGAGTTTGCCGGTGAGGTCGACGACGATGGTGCGGGGCAATCCGGCGGGAAAGCCCATGTCGTCGATGACCTGCTTCCAGCTTCCGTCCGGTAACTGTGCTTCGACGGTCGGTGATTGCGGAAGAATCCCGGCCTGCCAGGCGGAGTACATGGAGCTGGCGCTGAAATATTCAACATAGCCATGCAGAAAGAGCCGGAGCGGATGGTGCTCATCCCATTTGCCGAGGTCAAGCGTCAGCGTGTGCATATTCGCGAAACCGGCGTACTGCAGGTTTGTGAAATCGCGAACATACTTGTGATCGCGGGTTGAGAGGATGGCGAGGACATCGTGGCCGTGGTCATCCCATGCGCCGGCCGGCAAATGTGTCTGCGCAGACGCAACGACTATTTTCCCGGAGGCGAATGGCGCCTCATTCAGGAAGCGCTCATCGGGGTAGACGTCCGTATTGGCGGGATGATCGACGGCGACCATGCGCAACTGGTCGATGTAGTTGATCTCTTCCATGGGCTCGCCGAAGCGCACGCTGAGCAGGCCATTGCGAGAGCGAAGCTTGTCGCCATCGATCTTCGTCCACTCATCGGTGTCTGAGTTATTGCGCGCTGTGGGTGAGACCCAGTGACCGACAACAGCCGCACCGATGACATCGGAGATGAATGCGTACTTGCTGCCATCCCAGGCAAAAAGAACAGGACAGGAGCTGCCGCGGCGATCCAATTCTTTCAAAGCGGCAGGCTTGTTGGAGGCCATGTCCAGCTCGTCCTGCGGGACACCCGTCGGCCACAATAGACGCACTACGTCCGCATTCTCACTTTTCCCGATACCGGCAAGAATTTCCATGGAACCCTGGCTCTGGTATCCGGACGCACCGGTGACCTCAAACTTTTGCCAATCGCCGCCGGCAAAGACCTCAAGCTTGGTGCCGATGCCGCTCTTGTTGTCGGCGAGGCCGGCGAGATCAATGCGCAGGGAGTGATTGCTGCTTCCGCCGGCATTGTGCAAGACGATCGGAGACGCATCCAGACGGGAGATGAGAAGATCGGCAGCGCCATCGTGGTCGACATCGGCGGCAATCACGGAACGGGCCCCTGCAAGGTTGAGTGCGGTAAGAGCGAGCTGATTGCTTACGTCGACAAAGCCGTGCACGCCCTCATTGCGAAGGACGCGCAGTTCGACGCCCTTTGCTGTTTCGACAATGACGGCCAGATCGATCCAGCCGTCGTTGTCGAAGTCGATCGGGGTCAGGCCCCACGCGGACTTGACGCCGGGAAGATCGATCGGCATGCGCTCGAAGGATTTTCCCTCCACATTTTTCCAGATGGTCAGTCCGGGAGCGCCTTCATGCGTGACGGCGACGTCCATCCAGCCGTCTTTATTGAAGTCGGCAATGGCAAGTGCGCGGGGCGCGGGCAACTGAGTGTCTGAGTACAGCGCCGCCTGCCTGAAGGCGCCTTCGCGCTGATTGAAGTAAACCAGCGGCGATCCGGCTGCGCCGGCAACAATAAGGTCGACGGCACGATCGTTGTTGATGTCGGACAGGACTGCACCGCGGGTCGCGCCCGTTCCGCCGAGGCCCGTGGGCGTAGTCCACTCGGTAAAGGTTGAGTTGCCATTGTTGCGCCAGAGGACACTGGGGGCGACGCCGTTTTCTGCGCTGCCGGTGGCGAAAAGATCAAGATCGCCGTCGTGGTCGTAATCGACAAACGCAATACCGGCGGGATGGTTCATCGGCTTTATGCCTGCAGCCGCAGTCACGTCGGCAAACCTGCCATTGCCGAGATTGCGGAAGAGGACGACGCGATCCGTAAGGGCCACTGCGAGGTCGGGCATTCCATCGTTATCAAAGTCGCCGACGGCACAGGAGACACCATCTCCAGGCGCAACCAGGCCAGCTTTCTCATTCGCGATGGGACTCAGCGCGCCTGTATCCGCGACGTGATAGAGCCGCAAGCCGACGCCGCCAGCCATGGCAACCAGATCTTTGCTGCCGTTGCCTTCAAGGTCGAGGACACAGATCCCGCCGGCCTTATCATCACTTGCGGTTACATTTGTTTTGACTGCGCTTTCGGCACTCGTCGGGACGAACTTTACCGGGACCATTGCGCCGGGCGCTGCAGGCAAATCCATCATGTCCTGCACGGTCGCGTAACGGCCCTGCTCTCCATAGGAAGAGCTCATCAGGGTGCCGATCTTGGCCTGCGTAATTTCCTGGAATCGCTTCAGGTGGTCACGCGCTTCCTCCGTTTTGCCCTCGCGCTGAAGTGCTTTTGCGAGCCCGAACTGGGCCGATGCGTGGAGTGGCATGGATTGGAGCGTGGTGTTGAACTCGGTGATCGCTTCGTCGTACTTCTTCAAACCCAGGTCGATGCTGCCGATGAAGTAGTGAATGTCGGGGTCCTTCGGGTCGAGCGCGAGGGCGTGCTGAAAATCGACCAGCGCATCGTCCTGCTCGCCACTGCTCATGTGCGTAATGCCCAGGCTGTACCAGCCGCGCAGACTCTTGGGGTCCTGGGCAACGGCTTTCTTCAGCGTATCTTCGGCTTCAGGTAGTTTGCGCAGGTAGAGATAGGCGATGCCTTCGTTGACGATTGGAATAACGGCTGAAGACTCGGCCTGGTGGGCCTGCTCAAAGGCGTGCAGCGCCTTCTCGGCAAACTGCTGGTTCATGTAAGCGACACCGACGGTGTTGAGCCGAGCAGCTTCCTGCGCGGCGGCGGTCATATCCGCGGCGGCGTGCGCCCAGAACGGGCTGCCGATGGCTGCTGCCATAAGAAGCAGGGAGCCTGCTTCTCGCATCGACGGCAATGGACGTTTCACTTTTCTCACGCATGCATGGTATCGCACGGCAGCATGATTCGGCGCTCCACCGAAAGGTTGAGTCGGGCAGCGTCTTCCATGTGCTAACAAAGCATTGGAGTGCTTTGAATAAGGCTGAAGATGCTCCTGGACACGGCCGCTGAAGTTGTACGATAGCGATGTGCCGCTATGAAAGGAAATAGCTTTGGACCAGTATCTGGAACGGGTTGTTGACCTGATCGACCCCGAAGTGAATCAGCTTTACAACGTGTCGATCGACGAGGCGCGGTCTCTGCTGTTGAACGAGAATGCTGCGGCGATTGGCAACCTCGAGGGGTCATTTTCACTGGTTGCGCGCAATGGAAAAACCGTCCGCATGGCGCGCTCGCTCGACCGCCCGATGCGGTACTTTCTGGCGAAGCGCACGGAAGGGCCGGTCCTGATTGTGGCTACGCGCATCGATGAAATCTTCGCATGGCTGCAGTCCGAGGGACTTGAGGGGCAGTTCCATCCGAACTATACCCGCATGGTGCCGGCGCACCACGTGACCGAGATTCAACTGATCGGCTGCCCCGATCCGGACCCTGTCTACACGCGCTTCTTCACGCCGCAAATGGGTACGCTGCCAGCGGATACAGTGCTCATCGGGAAGCAATACATTGCCGCCCTGGCAGAGGAAATTGCATTGTGGCTTGACCGGATCCCTTCGCGTGCACCGATCGGTGTCTGCTTCTCCGGTGGCATCGACAGCGGTACGGTTTTCCTTACTACGTACCATGTGATGCAACAGCGCGGGCTTAGCCTGAGCCGGTTGAAGGCATTTGTGCTCGACCTCGGCAGCGGCCCCGACGTCGCGCAGGCAAAGGCGTTTCTGGATGCAGTTGGCCTGGGATTGTTTCTGGAAACCATCGACGCCGATCCAGCAACGCTCAGTCCGCAGGAGACGATTCGAGTGGTTGAAGACTATAAGTCGCTCGATATTGAATCGGCGACCATGGCGCTGGCACTTTGCAAAGGTATCCGAGCACGGTACGCGGATTGGCAATATCTGATCGATGGCGATGGTGGAGACGAGAACCTGAAGGACTATCCCATCGAAGAAAATCCTGAGCTTACGATTCGCAGCGTCGTGAATAATCCAATGCTTTACCAGGAAGGTTGGGGCGTGGGAAAAATCAAGCACTCGCTTACGTATAGCGGCGGCCTGAGCCGCTCTTACACGCGCACGTTTGCACCAGCTCATCGTTACGGTTTTCGCGGCTTCAGTCCCTTCACTCGCCCACGCGTGATTGCCGTGGCAGAGGCGATTCCGTTCATCGACCTTACGCAATACAGCGTTGAGCGCTTATATGAACTGAAGGGCGAAATCTGTGCTCAAGGAGTTGAGGCACTGACCGGGCTGAAGATGAAGGTGTTCCCGAAACGTCGCTTCCAGCATGGGGCGATAGCGCAAGACGACATGCGCGCGCGCCTGCCGTTCAAAGAAGCGGAGTATCGCAAAGAGTTTCTTTCCCTTTACGCGTGAATTCAACTTCGTCGACAGTGTATCCAGACACCCCGGCCACGCGCGATCGCTGGGTCCTTGAACAGCGCGGTACAAGGACGATCCTCGATCCGGAGATCCCTTACGACTTTCTTGTGGAAGAAGAGCATTTTGCGACGAGAGACGTTGGTCCGGTTGCGACGATCTTTCTTACGAACAAAGAGTGCCCATGGCGTTGCGCCATGTGCGACCTGTGGCGCAATACGCTGACGCACACCGTGCCTGCGGGTGCGATTGCGCGCCAGATCAGCTATGCGTTGGCGCGCCTGCCTGTTGCCCGGCAGGTGAAGCTTTATAACAGCGGCAGCTTTTTTGATACGCGCGCGGTTCCGCCAGAGGAGTATGCAGCGATTGCCGCATTGGTCAGCCACTTTGAGCGCGTGATCGTCGAATGCCACCCTGCGCTCATTGGTGAAAACTGCTTTCGGTTTCACCAGATGCTCGATGGCAAACTTGAAATTGCCATGGGACTGGAGACCGCACATCCACTTGTCCTGGAAAAACTGAACAAGAAGATGACGCTCTCGCAGTACGCGGCTGCTGCCGAATTGGTCCTGTCGCGGGGGATCGACCTGCGAAGTTTTATCCTCGTTCAACCGCCATTCATGCAGCCGGAAGAGTCGATCGAGTGGGCATCCCGGTCCATTGATTTCGCGGTCGACTGCGGCGCGACGGCTATCACGCTCATCCCTACGCGGGGTGGTACTGACGCCATGGAAACACTTGCGGCCTTGGGCGAATTTGCTCCGCCCGATCTGTCCGTATTGGAAGCGGCTTTTCGATATGGCCTGGAATTGCGGAGGGCCCGCGTGTTCGTTGACTTATGGGACATCGCGCGTCTAACGAGCAAAGCATGCTGCGGCGCTGTCCGCATCGAGAAGTTGCGAGAGGCAAACCTGACACAGCAGCCACTTGCACCGCATCCGTGCAACGTATGTGGAAGCAGCGCGTGAGCAAGCACTTCGACATTGCGGTGATTGGCTCCGGCTTTGCGGGACCGCTGATGGCGATGGTTGCGCTGCGCCTGGGACACTCTGTTGTGCTGATCGAGAGAGGCAGCCATCCCCGCGTGGTTATTGGCGAATCGTCGACACCGCTCGCGAACCTGCTGCTCGAAGAACTGGCTGATCGCTACGAGCTTACGCGTTTGCGAGACTTCTCCAAATGGGGAACGTGGCAAAAGAATTATCCGCACGTTAGCTGCGGATTGAAGCGCGGCTTCAGTTTTTTTAAGCATGAACTCGATCGCACTGATGACGCTTCGACCCATCTCAATCGGCAACTACTGGTCGCGGCCAGTCCGCATGACGGTGTTGCAGACACCCATTGGTTCCGGGCGGATTTCGATCATTTTCTCGTCAACTACGCTCAGGAAATCGGCGTCGACTATTTCGATAATTGCGAGATAAGATGCTGCGAACGCGAGCATGGGCAATGGATTCTTCGCGGGGAAAGGAAGGCCGACCCTCTCGATATCACCGCGACTTTCCTGATTGATGCGACGGGACCACGCGGGTTTCTGCACCGCACACTGCGGCTCGGTGAGGAAGTATTTCCGGGATATCCCACTACGTCCGCTCTGTTCGCTCATTTTGCCGATGTGCAACGCCTGGAGTCGCTGGGTGCCTGGCCGATTGGCTCTGCCCCGTATGCGCACGACGACGCTGCGCTGCATCACATTTTTAATGGGGGATGGCTCTGGGTACTCCGCTTCAACAATGGGTGGACAAGTGCCGGCGTGGCGGCCACGAAGGAGATGGCTGAGCGCTTTCATCTCGCAGAAGGTGAGCCGGCGTGGTATCGACTGCTCGATTCGCTGCCGCTGGTGAAGGAACAGTTTGCATCGGCACAGGCAAGGAAAGCCTTTACCTATCTGCCTCGCATTTCTTTTCTCAGTAGCGCCATGGCCGGCGATGGTTGGGCGATGCTTCCGACGGCTGCCGGTTTTGTCGATCCGCTCCTGTCTACCGGGATTCCGCTTGCATTGCTCGGCATCGGCAGGCTGGGCAGAATACTGAGCGGGGGATCGCATTCTACTCAACTCAGCTCGGCGCTACAGAGTTATGCGGCAGATACCCGGGGCGAACTCATAGCTACGGCGGACCTGATCGGCGCGCTTTATGCCAACATGGATGACTTTCCTTTATTTCGGACACTGTCTCTGCTTTATTTTGCTGCTGCCAGCTTTAGTGAGAGTGCGCGACGCCTGGAGAAGCACGAACTCGTGAGGGGTTTTCTTCTCCACGATGATCTGGTATTCGCGCCGGAGTGTCGCAGGCTGCTTGCGATTGCGAAGAAAGAGCTGAATTGTTCGGAGAAGGCTGCGCTTGTGAAGGACATTCTTGCGCTCGTGGCGCAATTCGATGTGGCCGGGCTTTGCGACCACCAGCCGGACTCTTGCTACCCGGTGGTGGCCTCTGACCTTCTCGCTTCTGCAGACAAACTGAATGCAACGCGCGAGGAAATTGACCAACTACTCGAACGCTCAGGCTTTTTATTGCGCAGGAGTGTTTGAAGCGGGCACAAGGAGAATGGGCGCAGAAGCAACAATACCTCTTCCTTCCTGCACGGTAATGGATTGATTCGCGGCAATATCCGGGACCGATTCTTTTCTGCCCCCTGGCCAGGTAATTTCAAGACTTACCTTCTTGTCTGCGCCCGGCTTACCCAGGCCGAAGGTAAGCGGGAGCTCACTCTGTGAGAGATAACTCGATCCTGACTTGACCATCTGCATTTGCTTTGACCCATTCGGCATTCTCAGCGTTACCTTTGCGCCGATGCCATCGCGATTGGAGCGCGTTCCAACCAGCTTGACATGCAGCACGTCGTTCCTGTTCCCACCGTCGTTCCGCAGCAGTTTTGCGGGGCCGTTTGATGTGGTGATGACTACGTCGAGGTCACCATCGTTGTCATAATCCAGATAAGCCGCGCCGCGACCCACAATCGACTGGCGGAAGGCATTGCCCACTTTGTCAGATACGTCCTCAAACCTACCCTTCCCTCTATTGCGGAAGAGCAGCGGCGGCTCGGCATATTTCAAGGTCGGCTGCAATAGACTAAGGTCGTCGGCAACATGCCCGTTGACTGCCAGAATGTCGGGGAGGCCATCGAGATCATAGTCAAAGAAAAAAGAGCTGAAGGTAAGTGATTTTGCCGAGGGAGCACTTAGTCCGGCGGCTGGTGCATTGTCGGTAAAGAGTCCGCCACCCTCGTTGTGATAGAGGGTGAGGCTTTCGTTAGTGAAGTTGCCGATGACTATTCCCTGCCGACCTGATTCATCATAGTCGGCGGCGTCGGAACCCATGCCGGCGCGGGCTTTTCCAGCATCACTAAAAGCAACACCGGCGGCAAAGGCGCTCTCGGTAAATGTGCCGTTGTGATTATTACGGTAAAGCTTATTGGCCTGAGTATCGTTCGTGACAAAGAGGTCGGGCCACCCGTCGTCGTCGAAATCCAGCATCACGACGCCGAGCGACTTACTGCTCGCGTCTTCCAGGCCAGCCTTCGCTGTTACATCCTCAAAAACACCATTTCCCTTGTTATGAAAGAGCCTGGCGCTTTGCCCTTTATATAACTCGGGGGTGCAATAGGACTTATTCTTTCCATCGAGCGAGCAGTTCTGGTCGGTCGCTTCGGTCCAATCTACATAATGGGCTACATAAAGATCGAGCTTGCCGTCACGGTCGTAGTCGAACCAGATGGCCCCGGTCGGAAAGCCTCCATCCTTCACCCCTGCTTTGGCGGTAACATCGGCAAATTTACCATTGCCGAGGTTGCGAAAAAGGTGACTGCTGTTAAGGGCGGTGATGTAGATATCGTCTTTGCCGTCGTTATCAAAATCGCCGACAGCACAACCCAGTCCGTACATTTCAACGCCGAGGCCGGAGGCGTTAGTTACGTCGGTAAAGGTGCCGTCGTGATTGTTATGGTAGAGCACGGGCGTGGTTTTAATTGTTTTGTGCTCGGGCCAATCCATAGAGTTCACGAATAGTAAATCCTGCCAGCCGTCGCCATCGTAATCGATCGCGCAGACGCCGCTCCCCATGGTTTCCGGAAGATATTTTTTTCCATACGCGCCACTATGATGCCGGAAGCGAATACCGGCGGACTGCGTGACGTCTGTAAAGTGGACAGGCCCCGCAGGCCGATCGCTCTTAGCGGGAGATGGCGCGGGCGTTGCCGGTTTGCTCTCGGCTGATGAGCTTTCCAACTTCGCAGCTCCCAGCTCAGAAGTCGGTCCCGCTGCTTTTTGAGAATGACATCCGGATAGGAATACGACACTACCGAGCAGTGCGCAGCACGCAGTTAGAATACAGCGATCTTTCAACTCAACCTCGTCCATACAGGGTGATCCAGAACTGGTCCGATATCTGCCTGATCTGTCCCGCCGAAAAGCATGTGACCGGCTTTGAGATCGGGTTGCATCTGAGACCGGTTCTAGCGTGTTGCGAGCAGAGGGTTCTGCGTGGTGTCGACTGCTGCGGGGGCCTTTCGCGAAGTCAACCAGAGATCGACGATCAGTGCTGGCGGACCTACGAGGAAGAGCGCGTAGAGCGGCGCATAGATCACGGAATGCAGACGCAGGAGCATCTCCAATGCGGCGACGCAGACAACGACAGCACATTGCCCGGTCCTGGAGCGGACGGTTGTTCGCGGATCGGTGATCATAAAGAAAATGAAGAGCTGGTATTCAGGACCAGTGATTGGCGATATCTCTGACAGGACAGGATCACCAACAATAAATGCGCGCACAACAGCGAACGCCAGAAAGGAAGCGACATAGGTCGCACAGATATGAAAACGCCGGGCGCGCCAGATAATCAAGGAACCGAGGCACCAGATCACGGTCATCGCACCGAGATTGTTGCCCCACTGGATACTGAGTGTTGTTACTGATTCTGCGGCCAGAAATAAAATTGCGCAGATGGCGAAGTTCGAAGGATTGAAGATATGCCGATTCTTGACGCGGACCACGTACTTCGATGTAATTGCGATGGCAGCGCAGAGAGCATACGGCCAGAACGCCGGCGACCGCAGCAGAATGCCTACGCTGATACCACTGATGTAGGCGCTGGCAACATTCGGCCATTTTCCTATAAATATCTTTCCGAGGACCAGTTCTACAAATACGGCGGTGCCAATGGCCAGCAGCGTCTTCTTGTAGCTTTCAAGAATGCCGAAGGTGAGATGGCCCACCAGTAGAATTGCCGTGATGAAGATTGGCGGCAGATATCGATTTTCCAGCGTAAAGACCCTACGCCACTTCGCCGGACCACTCGGACTGCTGGGGATCTCGCCGGGGATTGCGACGGCTTGTGTACTCATGATGGCTCCTTCACGATATTTACCTGATCCAGCTTCCAATCCTTCAGCGACTGAATCGTACCAGAAGGCCAGCGCACAGTAATCTGTTCAATTGTGGGATTTGCGCCCAGCCCAAAATGTAGACGGCGGTCGTTTTCTGCTGCAAAACCACTGCCGCCGGTTACTCCCTGTACCTGCTCCTGACCGTTCCAATGGACTGTCACCTGTGCGCCAATCGCGCTTCGGTTGCTCTTTGTGCCTTCCAGTGAAAACTCAATCCATTGGTTCGCTGGAGTGACGGTGTTTTTGTAGAGGAGCAAGGGGCCACGCTGGTTAGCGACGACGACGTCGAGTGCGCCTGTATTGAACAAATCGGCCATAGCGACTGCGCGGCCATCATAGGTATCGGTGACGCCCACGGCCTGGGCGACATCGACAAACCTGCCTGCGCCGTCGTTGAGCCAGAGATGTTTTTGCTGATAGCCGGAATGGCTGCGCCCGTCCACGGCAGGCCAGTGGTCGGCATCTGAAATGATGGAGGCATTGCCGCCGGCAACTTTGGCAAAGTCATACCAATAGCTTCGCTTGCGATCGAGGGAGACATAACCATTGGTGAGGTAGAGGTCGAGCGTTCCGTCATTATTCAGGTCGCCAAACTGCGCGCCGAAGCTCCAGCCGCCTAATTCTACGCCGAGGTCGCGCGCCATGTTTTCGTAGTGGAGCATACTTCCCTGCTCGCCTTCCTTCGGAACCCATAGGTTATTGCCTTGAATCAGGACGCCCTCTTCGGAGATGTTCGACACATAAACCGCGTACTTACCCTGATTGAAGATGTCGCCCATGGCTACGTTCATGCCGCTCTTTGGCGCAAATCCCACGCCAGCCTGGGAACCTACTTCGTGGAAGCGCCTGCCATCATTCAGATAGAGCTCTGAGACGCCGTAATCATTGGCAACAAACAAGTCGGGATGCCCGGTGCCGCGCAGGTCAGCCGCTGCTGAGGCGAGCGCCCAGCGCCTACTGTTGATACCCACCTTGTCACTTACTTCTTCAAAATGGCCATTCCCTAAATTGTGGAATAAATACTTCCGTCCACCGTTTTTTGCGTACTCGAAGCTGTCGGGCATCATTCTTGTGGTCTTCAAATGCCATAAGTCAACATCTTCTGAATAGTATCCACCGATAAATAAGTCCAATAAGCCATCGCCATCATAGTCGAACCAGACGGCGGTGTTGGCGTTGATCCATGGCG
>Ga0116228_10002595_pt1 | contig 15684 bp, 16 predicted proteins | sample S1TSphfallax_2_FD_89694 | JGI IMG/M metagenome (GOLD analysis project Ga0116228, IMG submission 89694) | Host-associated microbial communities from peat moss isolated from Minnesota, USA - S1T2_Fc - Sphagnum fallax MG | ecosystem: Host-associated > Plants > Peat moss > Unclassified | place...
AAGGCGATGGGGTTCGGCGCGGATGTGCCGGTGGCGGATAATGCGACCGCGGATGGGCGGGAAAAGAATCGCCGCGTGGAGGCTTATCTGGCACCGTAAAAAGTAGGCAAGGCCTTCTTTTTTGAAAAAAAGAAGCAAAAAACTTTTATCTGTTTGGTGACGCGGCCGATGTTGCCGTGGGCCGCGTGTGCCAACCGGCAAAAGTTTTTTGCTTCGTTTTTCAAAAAAGAAGGCCTGCCTCTTTTTATGGTGGATAGGCAGCCCGCGGGTCCGCTTCGTCAGCCATGCCGAGATATTCATCCGGCAGCGTGGCGAGGTCGATGTCGATATTCAGCTCGTTGCAGATGGTCCAGAGCAGCTCGGGGACTTCGATGGCTTGATCGGGGTCGGCGGCGAGCTGTTCGTCGAGAAGGAGGGTGGTTTCGCGGATCAGTGCGGCGCGGTCCGGGTGGTTTTTGGTGACGTGGCGGAAGGCGTCCAGCAGGGTGGGGCGCCTCGGGTCCGCACTGCGCGGGCCGGCGGCGGCGCGGGTGGTGGCGGCGAGGCCGGCCGCCAGTTTGGCCTCGAGGGCGATGCAGTCCCGGACGCTGGCGGTGACGCGGATGAAGATGATGGCCGGGTCGGTTGGTTTGCCGGCGGCGGGGCGCTTGGCCGAGGCTTCGGTGGGGGGCTGGAGGGCTTCGGGGTCCGCATCGCCGGCGCGGCAGCGCGCGGCGGCGGCGCGGGCCAGGTCCATGCCGAGGCTGGCCAGCTCGGCGCACATGCTCATGTGACGCGCGGTGCGTTGCTCGGCGGTTTCCAGGTGGGTGGGTGAAATCGCGTTCACCGGGGTGACCTTAATTGTTTGCTGTGCTAACTTATAGGTTAAGTTAGTCGACATGGGCAAGCGTTTTTTTCGGGAGTGCGGGATTTGTGTGGTGAGCGCGTCTGGCGCGGGGTGGTTCGGCGCTGGGGCTCAGGGTGGCTCGTCGGCGGCGGGCGACCCAGATGCCGCTTCGCTGATCCGGGCTACGATTGTAGGGCAGCGGCTCAGAAGAGCCTTCGCGCGTGAGCCGTTGGCGGACGCGCGCTTGGAACAGCTTCCACGCGGCCCCGGTCCGGGATACGATGCAGCATGACCGAGATTGCCACACGCCCGCTCCCGTCCGCGCTACCGCCGACCGAGGCTGAGCTTGCGGCTTGGCAGGCGCTTTCCTGCGAGGCGCAAATCGCTTGCTACAGGGCAGCATTGGCAGATCCCGACGCCGGGCGAATCAGCCAGGCGACCATGGCGGATGTGTTGACCGCCGCACGCCACCGCGTCGCCGCCCGGCGTGGCTGAGTTTCGCCTCTCGGAGCGGGCGGACGTGATCTTATCGAGATTTACGACAACACCGAGGAAACCTTCGGATCCTATCAGGCCGAGGCCTACCACGCAGGGCTAGAGCGCACCTTCGATCTGCTTGCCAGCTTTCCCCGGATCGGACGGGCTGTGGATGAAATCGCGCCAGGGTTTCGGCGCTTCCGTTTTCAGGCCCACACCGTATTTTATACGGAGGAGGCGGGCTTTATCCTAATTCGCGCCGTTTTTCATCAAGGCCGAGAGATCAGGCCTGATCTTATTGCGTGACGTTTTGGCGTGCGCGCGTGCCAAAATGCAAATAATCGCATGTTCGTCGCGGCAAAACAGGGTTATTGAAATCGCAGATGGACGCGGATCTGCGCGCTCGTCACATCCTGCTTGGTTCACTTCAATGTTTGCGTATCCGGTCGTGACGTTCGAGTTTCATCTGCGTCCATCTGCGGTTCCAAAACTCTTTTTCTTTAGTCTCATGGCAGTGACGTTATGCGCGGCGGCCTTGAAACCGGCTCTCTTCGTCATTGTGATTTATTGCGAAATAATCCATGGTCGCATCCGAGATCTCGCGGGTGACCCTGGATTGCTTCGCCGCGGCTCGCAATGACATGCGTGGTGCCCGTCGCATATGGGCCGGTTGCGCGCGTAAGTAATTTTGTCATCGTCGCGGCCGGGCGAGAGAAGTGGGTTTCACCCCCCCTACCGTAGCTGTTCATTCACCTTTGATCAGCCGGGAGGGCCAGCCGATGCGGATGAGCAGGCCGTCGGGGCCGGCGATGCCGACTTCGTAGAGGCCCCATTCGCGGTGGCGCAGGATGCCGCCGGGGCGGATGATCAGGTCGTCGACGCGCGCGGCGATGGCGTCGACGTCGGGGGTGCGGATGAAGACGCCGAATGGGTTGTTTTCCGCCGGCACGCGCCAGGGGCCGGTGCCGGCCTGGATCAGGTGCACCTCGCAGCCCCAGCCGGTTACGATCACGTATGTGTCGTCACCGCCGGTGCGGGCGAAGCCGAGACGTTCCCAGAACGGGATGGCGGCCGGCAGGTCGTTGCTGGGGACGATGGCGAAGGCGCCGACGGGCGGGATTTCGGACATTTGTTTGCTCTTCCGTTGGGCGCCACGCGTGGGGGATGGCCAGGCCCGCGTCTGGCGTTAGCCGATATGAAACGCACAGAGCTTGTTGCTGTCGAGGTCGCGGAAATACGACATGTAGAATTTCGGCGCCCGTTCGGCCGGACCGCCTTCGTCGGCGCCGCCCAGCGCGAGCGCTTTCGCGTGGAAAGCGTCCACTTCCTCCCGCGTGTCAAAGCGAAATCCGTGCATGGAACCGTTGCCGACGGTTGCGGGCTTGCCGTCAAAAGGGCCGAGCACCACGAAGAGCAGGTTTCCATGGGTCCCATAGGCGCGGCCGCCGGAAGGGTGCTCGAACAGCTTGGTCGCCCCGGCCGACCCGAGCAATGCATCGTAGAATGCCTTCGCGCGTGCGAGGTCGTTTGAGCCAACCGTCCCGTGGCCGATATGTATCATGCCGTCTCCCCTGCGCGCCCGCGGTTGAGAGGAAGTAATGGGTAACGCGACGCTCACCCAATCTACGACGGCGGCGGGGACGGCGGCGGGCAAACGCACCGCCAGAGCAAAAGTTTTTTGCTTCTTTTTTTCAAAAAAGAAGGCCTTTCCTTCCTACTCCGCCTTGTCCCGCAGCTTAGAATATTTCTTGTAATAAGTCGGGAACGTTTTGACGATCTCGTCGGCCAGCGGCACGCGGCCGTTTTCGGCGATGAAGGCGTAGAGGAAGCTGATATAGGCGCGGCCGAGCGTGAGCGTCAGCGTGCCGGCGATGCCGGCATTGACGACGGAGCCGATGACGGTGCCGGGGCCGGGGATCAGTTTCAGCGCCGAGCCGACGGCCCAGCGGCCGGCGACCGAGAGCGCCAGCGCGCCCATGACGGTGCCCATCAACTGGATGATTTGTTGCCGTTCCAGCGAGAGGCCGAACGCTGCCGACACGCCCACGAGCATGCCGGTCTGGATGGGGGCCAGCGTGAGCGCGTCGGCGAGCGGCAGCGGGATGACGGCTGCTGCTGCTGCTGCCGCCGCGGCGGCGGTGACATATTCGTTCGCGGCTTCCCGATTCAGGTCCAGATTGACTTTTTGCGAGGCGGCGAAGGCGGCGCGGTGGGCGGCCGGCAATGCGCGAAAGGTGGCCATGACCAGTTCGGAGAGCCCCACCGGCGGGCGGTTCTTTTTGGCCACCGACCGTACCGGCACGATGGCATGACGTTTCACACGGCGTTCGGCAAGGACCTGGTCGACCACGTCGATGAAGTCCTCGTCGTCATCATATTTCGTCAGCACGACGATGGTGGGGATGTCGTATCTGTTCAGCACGCGGATGACGTCGATTTCGGCGTCCTGCACGCGGCTGCTGGGGGCGGCGATGCAGACCCAGCCGATATGGAGCTGGTCGCGCGCGTCCTTCATGGCGCGGCTGGCTTCGATTTCGGCGCGCAGATCGTTGACGGTGCCGGTGTAGTCCTTTGCTTCGAGCCCCTTGGTGTCGAGCACGCGCAGCGGGATCTTGTCGGAGCTGAACCATTCCGCGGTTTGCGTCACCGGGCGGCCGGAGGCGGTGCGGGCGAAGGTTTCGCCGAAGACGGCGTTGATCAGCGAGCTTTTGCCGACGCCGGTCTGGCCGGCGACAACGATATTGACGCGGCCGATGCTGCGCAGATGGCGGCTGGTTTCGCGCAGCAGGGGCTCGATCGAGGCGGAATCGAAACCGCCATTGCCGCCTTCGGGGGGCGACATGGCCAGTTCGCCGGGCAGCATCCGCAGCAATCCGCCATGTGCGGTGCTGTCATGTTGCCCGAGGGCCGAGGTGTGGCCGAGCGGGCTGCTGGTGACGAACGAGAGCTTGGCTTCGGTGGATGCGGCGAACATGGCCGGCGTGTCGGACCAGGAAGCGAGCGACGCGAGCGCCATGGCGGCGCTGTCCGCGTGATCGGCGCCGGGCGCGTCGCCAGGCTCGCGCGTGTGCAGGGAGACGTCAGCTTCGTTCATGTCCATGAAACTAACCTATCAGCGTTCCAGATGAACATGAGCCTATGACAAAATTTGCGACCAACGAAAGTGCTTTTTGCGACGTTTTAGAAAAGATATCGTATCAGAAGTAAAAAAAAATTGGATCGGGCGCGCGCCGTCCTGGTTGGCGAAGCAAGTCTCGGCGGGCGTGCAGCGCGCCAGTCCCGTTACCGTTGTCGGCTGTGCGGCACATCAACCTTGGGTAGCGCCTCGGCACGGCCTCACGCGCCTGTGAAGCGGTGAACCGCATCTGATCCTGGTATCGGGTTGGTAGCGTCTGTACAGTATTGGCATCGCAAATGACGCGCGCGGCCTATTTGGATGTCGGAGACCTATTTTGATCGAACCTACGACCGATTCGGACGCGCGCATGGCGCTGCAGAGCGCGCTTTGGTCTGCGTTCGAGCATGCATGCGTCTATAGTGACACCGATACGGCAGAACGGCTGAGCGCGATCATCATGAAGGTCGGCCGCGACAGCAAGCCCTCGCCGGAGCAGCGAAGGCTCGATTATCTGTGGCGGCGGATGGATAAGCTGGCCCGCGCCAGGCACGCCGAGCCACCGGGCGCGGCGGAGTAGCCGGCGCGGCGCCAGCTCAGGCGGGCTCGCCCGGCTCCATCAGGGCGGGCGCCACCAGGCGCCCGATCACGGCCAGATCGCCGCGCGCTGCGGCTTCCGCATCCGGCACCAGGCGCCGCGCCGTCGCCAGTGCGGCGTCGTCCGCCGCCCGGATCAGATCGACCATCACCGCGGCGAACGCGGATAGTTTGCGGCCGCGCAGGCTCAGGATGCCGAAATTGGTGACCAGCCATGGCGGGTGGAACGGCAGGGGGACCAGGATGCCCGCGTTCAACGCCAGGGCAGCGACCTGCGCGGTCGCGGTAGCCAGCGCATCCGACCCGGCGGCAATGGTGAGGCACCCGCCGGCCACGTCGATGGTGGCGGCGGGAAACGGGTGGTCGCCCGGCGCGCGGCCGGGGATAACGGACAGCGCGATGCGTGCCGGCAGCCGGCTGGGCGCGATGATCGGATAGCGCAGGATGTCGGCGGCGCCCGGGACGCGGCCGGCGCGGATCAGCGGGTGCTGACGGCGCGACAGCAGCAGGACCGGATGGCGCCGCAGCGGCACGATGGTGAATTCCTCCGGTGCATCGAGGTCGGACAGCTCGGCGACCGCCAATTCGGCGCGGCGGTCGCGCACATCGCGCACCGCGTCGGCATTGCCGCTTCGTAATGAGAGTTTGACGCGCGGCCTGGCCTGCATGAAGTGCGATGCGGCCGGGACCACCACGGTTTCCAGCGCGATCGGATCGGCCGCGACGCAGAGCGCGCCACCGCCGCCGAGTTCCGATACCGAAACGTTAAGATCGTCGATCGCGGCCAGGATGCTGCCGCCGCGCGCAATGATGGTGCGGCAGACTTCGGTGGGTTCGAGGCCGCGGCGCGACCGGTCGAACAATTGGGTGCGCAGCCTTGTCTCCAGCGCCGCCAGCGCGCGGGTGGCGCCGGATTGCGTAATGCCGAGGACACGGCCGGCGCGAACGAGGCTCCCGTGCGCCGCGAGCGTCGTCAGCAGACGAATGTCACCGGAATCGAGCATGACGTGGATAAAATCCATAAGTCGGCCGGCAGGTGGAGGTTCCTTCCGGGCCGGGAAATATTGATGCAATGGACGTAAAATTGGACATGCACAGCAAAGTCGACAATATATGCCTTCGAGTCATGGAGAGTATGAGTTTTTTACGATAGACTGCTCATTGTACAGACGTTAACCTCTAAAAATTGCTTTTAGATGTTACAATTCAGACGATCCGGGGCTTGATATAAAGGGTTTGAGGTCGTGCGTCGCCATCACAACACAGGCTTTCAGGACGGCGGATGTGCGCCGTGCAGCGGCCGCTTGGGGCCTATGTCGGTGGAGCGCCGTTGATGGACGCCGAGGCGCTCATCGCGCGGTTCTTTCACGCACTGCCGGAGTCGGAGCGCGTGTGGCTGGCGTTATCGTGCAGCCTGCATATTGATAACGAGCCTGAATTGATCACCAACGGTGACGACGCGGGGAGGTGGCTGGCGCGGCTCTTTCACAATGTATGCCGCGCGGAGCAACGATTTGGCCGGGTGCTCCACCTGGTCTGCGTCATCGATTTTGAGCTTTCGGCGTTCGCGCTGACACGCATGGTGGCCGAGGCGGAACGGCGCGTGCGCGCCGGCAATGATTGGGACGTTCGGCAGGGACGCTGGATATTGCAGCAGCGCGTGCCGATGCTGCGGGATATGATTGCCACCTGGAACGATCTGCGGCACCATGAACTCGATGAGGCGGCGCTGTGGATATACCGCGATGAACTGCATCGCCGCGCGCGGGAAGATGCAAGCGCGCTGCTTGAAACGGCTGCGCAGGTTGTTGCGTGATCGGCGCAGTGCCCGGCGTTTCGTTTTCTTGCTGGGGTGATCTATAGGATTCGAAGGTAACCGATGACGGCGCGCGCCTGCGGCGTGATCGCGCCCGGCGGCGTCCTGTCGCGCGATACGCGACATAATAAGCAAAAAAGATACGATCTGTCGCATTATTTCTCTTGAATTCTTCATTGCGAGATGACAGATAAAGATCATTGCTAACAAGTTTCCAGCGATGATGACCGAGCAAATGACCTTTGTGGGCCCAAAAATCGAACCCGATCCCGGCATGTGGCGGCTCGTGCTTGAGCTTTCCGAACAGACGGGGACGCGCGACGCCGGCCTGAGCCGTACGGCGCGTGAAGCCGCCGAGTACGTTGCTGTACCGGAAAGCGCTGCGCCGGCGCCGGCGCGCGCCGAGGCGCCCATGGTGATGGCCGAGCGCGCGGCTGATCCGGCGGAGCCCGCGCATCTGTTCGCGCTCGATGGCGGCGTGCCGGGCATGGACCCGTTGCTGCAGGAAACCAGCAAACATCTGCGCAGTATCGGGCGGGTGAATATCCTGATCGCCGGGCAGACCGGTGTCGGCAAAAGCACCTTGATCAACGCCGTGTTCGGCGAGACGTTCGCCAAGACGGCGGCCGGGCGGCCGGTGACGCAGCGGGCCGAATGGTTTGCTTCCGATGCCATTCCGTTGCGTATCCTGGATACCAAGGGACTGGAAGCCAAGGATTACCAGAACACGCTGCACGACATGCGGGCCGAAATCGAGGCGTGCCGGGCCGAGCGCGATGCGCGCGACCAACTGCACATGGCGTGGGTGTGCATCGCCGCACCCAGCAGCCGCGTGCAGGACGCCGAAGTGGATATCGTGCGGGTGCTGAACAAATACGACATTCCGGTGATCGTCGTGCTGACCAAGGACGATGAGGACCCGGAATTTCCCGATATTGTCGCCAATGTGCTGCGCGACCGGCGCACGCAGGTGTCCGCGATCGTGCCGGTGCGCGCGGTGACGCGGCCGAACCGGCCGCCGGCTGGCCTGAGCAATCTTGTGGTGGCCACCTACACGGCGCTGCCGGCGGCGCATCGCGCGGCGTTCGCCGCGGCGCAGAAGGTCAATCGCGACCTGAACAAGGAAGTGGCGTCGGAATATATCATGGCGGCGGCGGCGGCGGCGGCGGCGGCGGCGGCCATTCCGATCCCGTTTGTGGATGTGGCAACGCTGGCGCCGATCCAGACCGGCATGCTGGTGGGCGTATCCGCGGCGTTCGGGCTGGAACTCGACAAGGGCCAGGTGGCGCGGCTGGTGGCGACGACGCTGGGGTGCCTGGCCGTGTCGCTGGCGGGGCGCTGGGCGATCGGCAGCGCGCTGAAATTCATTCCGGGCGCAGGATCAGTGATCGGCGGCGCGCTGAATGCCGTAGTGGCGGGCGCCGTCACACGGGCGATCGGCAAGGCCTATTCGAAGTTTCTTTATACATTTATTGAAACGAATGGACGGGTGCCGACGGCAGAGGAGATTTTCGATATTTTCCCGAAGTTTTACAAGGCGGGAGAGTAGGAAAGGAAGAAAGGCTTCTTTTTTTGAAAAAAAGAAACAAAAAACTTTTGCGCCTGCGCCTGCATCACCTGGCGCATAGTCTTCGGCTTGCGCGGCGCCAAACAGACAAAAGTTTTTTGGTTCTTTTTTTCAAAAAAGAACATACTTGCTGCCTTCTATGACACAGCCCTGATCTGACCCGGCGTCGCCCGATAGTCGCCCGCCGGTGCCGCGACGCGGCCCCAGGGACCGACCCAACTCCGGGTCCAGCGGCGCTGCCAGAGGGCGAGGCCGCCGAGCACGATCGCGGTGAATGCCGCATAGATCAGGAAACCGGGGCCGAAGCTGCCGGTCCATTGCTTGGACAAGCCCATGGCATTCGGCAGGATCGCGCCGCCGAGCGCGCCGATTTCGCCGATCATGCTGGAGGCGACAGCCGTGTTGGCCGGCCAGCGCAGCGGCACCAATTGGAACAACGCGCCGTTGCCGACGCCGAGTGCCGCGAAGCACAGCATGAATAACAAAGTTGTGATGACGAGCGACGGTGTTGCCGACAGGCACAGAAAGGTTCCGATGACCGCGGTGAGCACCACGCACAAGGCGGCGATGCCGCCGACGCGGTCCGCCGCATAGCCGCCCACCGCGCGCAACGCGGAGCCCATGATGGCCGCCAGCATCGTGAGCCACCCTGCCTCAACCTTCGACACCGCGAATTGCGCGTAGAAGAAACTCGGCAGGAAGGTGGACAGGCCGATGAAACCGCCGAACGTTACGACATAAATGAGATTGAACGACCAGCCGTCGCCTTCCCACAGGCAGGAGAGATGTTCCTTCAGGGACTGGTGTTCGGTGTCCGGCGGTTCCTTGGCGAACAGGATCATGACGGCGAGCGGGATCAGCATCACCACCGCGGACCAGCCATAGACCGCGTGCCAGCCATAGGCTTTCGCAACCGGGGGGGCGAGCAGCAGCGCCACCACGGTGCCGACATTGCCGGCGCCGGCTATTCCCATGGCGAGGCCCTTATGTTCCTTCGGGAACCAGCCGGCGCCGAGCGACAAGGCAACGCCGAATGACGCGCCGGCAATGCCGAGCAGAATGCCCATGGCAAGCACGTCGCCGAAACTATGGACGAACAGCCAGCCATAAATCATGGCGATGATGATCATGCTCATCTCGACGATGGCGGCGTTCTTGCGGCCGATATATTGCGATATCACACCAAGCGGGAAGCGCATCAACGCGCCGGCCAGCGTGGGGACGGACACCATCAGCCCGGTTTGCGCGGGGCTGAGGTGGAAACTGTCGGTCAGGAACGGGCCCATGGCGCCGTTCAGAACCCAGATCGAGAAGCAAAAATCGAAATACAGGAAAGCCGCGAACAGCGTCGGCGGGTGGCCGGATTTCATTGCCTCGCGCAGGCTGGCCATCTGGGTGCTCCATGTGTTTTCCTGTTAGGAGCAGGCAAGTTTCGTGCCAAAAGGAAGGACGACCTTCTTTTTTCGAAAAAAAGAAAGCAAAAAACTTTTGCTCTTGCGCTGACGGCGGCAGGTCGCGCGCGCTGCTTGCGATTGTGCGGTGGCGGGAAGAGTGGTGGGCTGAAGCCCACCCTATTTTCGTAACAGAATGGCGCCGTCACTGACCTCGACGGGGTAGGTGGCGATTGCACATTCGTGGCCCAGGCCGGCGCCGGTGCGCAAATCATAGGCGCGGTCGTGCAGCGGGCAGACGACAGTGGCGGCATCGACCAGGCCGTCGGCCAGGGGGCCGCCGCGGTGCGGGCACTCGGCTTGGGTGGCGAAGATTTCGCCGGCGCGGGTGTGGAACACGGCCAGGCGCATTCCGTTCACGTCGAAAACACGGCCTTCGCCGCTGGGGATTTGCGAAACCAGGCCGATGCGGAAGGTTTGTTGCATGTTATGCGAACCGAGCCTGGAGTAGAGGTTTTTAGGGAGCGCAACTTGACAACGGCCACGTATGCCCGGGAGCAAAAGTTTTTTGGTTCTTTTTTTTAAGAAAGAACACTGCTTTCTTCTTCACTCGGAATAACCGAAACAAACTGGTTCGCGGTTTTCGGCGCATTGCGCTCGCGCCAAGGGTCGGGTGCCACGGTTTGCGTGGAATTCTCGATGGCCGCGTCGAGCGCGGCGCCGATATTGTCGCTGTCGTCGACGATGACGGCGCGGACGCGGTCGATGCCCATGCGCTCGATGAAGCTGTGCGTGCGCTCCTTGTATTTGGCGTGCTCGCGATACCATTGAATGAAGCGGGCGGTGATGTGCAGCACCGCGTCCTCGCCGGTGACGGTGCACAGCACGTCACCTTTGCGGATATGCGAGCCGGCGGCGCCACCGACATAGATTTCCCATTTATCGTCGCCGATCGCGACGGCGCCCACATCCTTCACCATGGCTTCGGAGCAGTTGCGCGGGCAGCCGGCGGTGGCGAGTTTCAATTTGCCGGGGGTGTCGAGGCCGCGAAACTTGCCTTCAATTTTTTTCGCCAGGCCCATGCTGTCGCCGAGGCCGAAGCGGCAGAAATCGGTGCCGATGCAGCTTTTGCACGTGCGGTAGCTTTTGGCCCAGGCCCAGCCCGCGGGCATGTCCAGGTCGGCCCAGATATAAGGCAAATCGTCTTTCGGAATGCCGACCAGGTCGATGCGCTGGCCACCGGTGAGTTTGACCAGCGGGACATCATATTTGACCGCGACTTGCGCGATGCGCATCAGCTCGGCGGGCGTGGTGACGCCGCCGGGCATTTCGGGCACCACCGAGAAGGTGCCGTCCTTCTGGATATTGCCGTGCACGCGGTCATTGATGAAGCGGGCGTCGCGTTCGTCCTCGTATTGATCATCCCACAGGGTGATCAGCAGCGAGGCCAGCGCCGGTTTGCTCGGTGCGTCCTCGCGCCCGTCGGCGGCGAGCGCGCGGAACACCGACGAGACGGATTTCAGGCCGCGTTCGCGGATTTCGCGCACCAGTTCCGGTTTCGTCAGCGGAATGGCGGGCACATAATAATGGATCGACGGGTCTTCCTCCACGGCGCCGCCGCAGAACCAGGCGACGAGCTCGCCGACCAAACTCTTGCATGAGCCGCAGCCCATGCCGGCGCGGGTGGCGGACATGACGGCTTTCGGGGTGCGCTTGCCGGCGGTGACGCAGGCGCCGATGGCGCCCTTGGTGACACCGTTGCAATTGCAGACCTGCGCCTCGGCCGGCATTTCGTCCAGCGTGACTTTCTGCGGCGGCGTGCCGAGATCGAACAATAGCGACAGGCGTTCCTCGGGCAGCGGGCTGTCGCGGTCGAACGCCTGCATCAGATAGGCGGCCTTGCTGATGTCGCCCATCAGAATGCCGCCGACCAGGCGGCCGTCGCGCACGATCAGCTTCTTGTAGGTGCCGCGATGGGCTTCGCTGAATTGCACCACTTCGTCGAAGTCGTCGCGCGGCTCGGTCAGGCCCATAGACGCGAGTTCCACGCCCATGACTTTCAATTTCGTGGCCAGTTTCGAGCCGTGATAGGCGGCGTCGCGGTTCGCCTGGGTGACGTGGTCGGCGAAGACTTTCGCCTGATCCCACAGCGGCGCGACCAGGCCATAGACCTGGCCGCGATGCTGGGCGCACTCGCCGACGACATAGATGTTCATGTCGTCTACGGAACGCATATGGTTGTCCACCACGATCGCGCGCTCGACCGTCAGGCCGGCGCTGCGGCCGATTTCGGCGTTGGGGCGAATGCCGGCCGACACCACGACCATGTCGCACGCGAGCGACGTGCCATCCTTGAAGGTGAGGCCGGTGACCTTCGCGTCGCCCAGCACGGCTTCGGTATTTTTCTCCAGGTGGATCTGCACGCCCATTTTCTGCATGGTGGTGCGCAGCATGGCGCCGGCGGCGGCGTCGAGTTGCGCCTCCATCAGATGTTGGCCACGATGGATCACGTGGACCTCGCAGCCATGGTTCAGCAGGCCGCGCGCCGCCTCCAGCCCCAGCAGGCCGCCGCCGATCACCGCCGCTTTCGCGCTGGTTTTGGCCGTGGCGATGATGCCGTCGCAATCATCGATGGTGCGGAAACCGAAGATGCCGGCTTTCATCTTGCCGTCCGGCCCGTTCAGGCCCTGCATGGGCGGAATGAAGGCGCGGCTGCCGGTGGCGATCAGCAGCACATCGTATGGCACCGTCACGCCGTTGGCGGCGCGGACCTTGCGGCTGGCGCGGTCGATGTCGGTGACTTCGGCGCCGACATGCAGCGTGATGTTGTTCTCCTCGTACCAGCTGATCGGGTTGATGAAGATTTCGCTGGTGTCCTGGATGCCGCACAGGATGTTCGACAGCATGATGCGGTTGTAATTGCCGTAGGGCTCGGCGCCGAACATGGTGATATCGAACTGGTCGGCGCCGCCGCGGGCGAGCACCTCCTCCACGGCGCGGGCGCCGGCCATGCCGTTGCCGACGACGACAAGGCGTTGTTTTGGCATCGGTGAGACCTCGTTCAAATTTCGATCAACCCAATATCAACCACCAGCGTTCCGGACACGCCGCCAGGTGCGCCGACGAACACTTCAATCACCGTGTCGGGCTCCAGATCTTCCACCACCGCCAGCGGCACGTGCGTGGAAGCCTTGGCGCCGACGGGGAACAGGCGCATCGTCTTGCCGTTCTGCATCAGCGCCAGGAACACCATTTCGGCGCTGGAATTGCCGGCGCGCAGATAGATCAGTTGCGCGCGTTTGTCCGGCGGCACGCTGTAGACCAAAGCCGCATCCAGCAATTTCGGCGTGTCGTAGCCGTCGCCGACATAGCCGTAGGCGCCGTTCAGGAAGCGGGGGACTGTATCGATCATATAACCTCTTGCCGGGTTGCGGGTGGCACGCGCTTTATATGCACGGCACATGCCTTGAATTCGGGGATGCGTGAAATCGGGTCCAGGGCAGCGTTGGTCAGCAGGTTGGCGCGGGCGCGGCCCGCCCAGTGGAACGGCACGAACACCGTGTCCATGCGGATGTCGCGGGTGATGCGGGCGGGCAGGTCGATGCTGCCGCGGCGGGTGGTCAGGCGCACTAGGTCGCCCTCGGCGACCTGCAGGCCGCGCGCGGTGTCGGCATGGAGTTCGACGAAGCCGCGCGGTTCGGCGGCGGCCAGCTCGGGCACCCGGCCGGTCTGCACGCCAGTCTGATATTGCGACAGCACGCGGCCGGTGGTGAGCACGTACGGGAAATCGCGGTCCGGCGTTTCGGCGGCGCCGCGGAATTCGATCGGGTGGAAGCGGGCGCGGCCGTCCTCGGTCGCGAACCGGTCCAGGAACAGGCGTTGCGTGCCGGCGTGGGCGGTATCCGGGCAGGGCCAGAACACGCCGTCCTCCGCGTCGATGCGGGCGTAGGTGATGCCGGCATAGTCGGCGGCGCCGCCGGCGCTGGCGCGGCGCAATTCGTCGAACACATGCGCCGGTTCGGTGTCGAATGCGGCTTTGCTGCCCAGGCGATCGGCCAGGGCGTGCAGCACCTGCAATTCGGTCCAGACGCCGGCGGGCGGGGCGCGGGCGCGGCGGCGGCGCAGCACGCGGCCTTCCAGGTTGGTCATGGTGCCATCTTCCTCGGCCCATTGCGCGATCGGCAGCACCACGTCGGCGCGTTCGGCGGTTGCCGACAGGAACATGTCGGCCACCACCAGCAGATCGAGCGCGCCGAGGCCGCCGGCGACGCGGTCCGCGTTCGGCGCGGACACCAGCGGGTTCGATGCGAACACCAGCAGGCCGCGGATGGCGCCGCCCATCGCGTCCAGCAATTCGTGCGCGGACAGGCCGGGCATCGGCAGGCTTTCGGGCGGCACACCCCATACGCGTGCGACGTGGGCGCGGTGCGCCGGGTTGTCGAGTTTGCGGTAGCCGGGCAACTGATCGGCTTTCTGGCCATGTTCGCGGCCGCCCTGGCCGTTGCCCTGGCCGGTCAGGCAGCCATAGCCGGCATGCGGCTTGCCGGCGTGGCCCAGCGCCAGCAACAGGTTGATGTAGGCGAGCACGTTGTCGGTGCCGCTGCGTTGCTGTTCGGCGCCGCGCGCGGTCAGCACCATGGCGGTCGCGGCCTCCCCCAGCATATGGGCGGCGCGGATAAGCTGCGCCTCCGGCACGCCGGTGATGCGCTCGACGCGATCGGGCCAGTAGGATTTGCAGATACGTTGCACGGCGGCGAAGCCGTTCGTGCGGGCGGCGATGAAATCGGCGTCGATCAGCCTGTCGCGGATGGCGACATGCAGCAGTCCGTTGGCCAGCGCCGCGTCGGTGCCGGGCGTGAGTTGCAGATGCAGGTCGGCGGCGCGAGCGGTGGCGGTGCGGCGCGGGTCGGCGACGATCAGCTTGCCGCCGCGCAGCCTTTGCGCGTCGAAATACTGCATGATCGGCGGCATGGTTTCGGCCGGGTTGCCGCCGGGCATCAGAACGATCTCGGCGCCGGGGATGTCGGACAGCGGAAATGGCAGGCCACGGTCGAGGCCGAACGCGCGCAGGCCGGCGGCGGCCGCGGCGGCCATGCAGAACCGGCCATTATAGTCGATATTGGCGGTGCCGAGCGCCACGCGGGCGAACTTGCCGAGCAGATAGGCTTTTTCGTTGGTCAGGCCGCCGCCGCCGAACACGCCGATGGCGTTCTTGCCATGCCGGGCTTGGATAGCGTGCACGCCGGCGACGATGCGGGACAGCGCCTCGTCCCAGGACGCGGCGCGCAGATGCATGCCGTGGCGGTCGCGGATCAGCGGCGTGGTCAGGCGGTCGGGCGCGGAGAGCAAGGCAGCGGCGGTCCAGCCCTTGCGGCACAGGCCGCCCTTGTTGGTGGGGAAATCGCGTGCGGCGACGGTCCATGCAGTGCCGTCGCCATGCAGTGTCATGCCGCATTGCAGGGCACAGTACGGACAATGCGTATCCACGACGGCGTCCGTGGCGGGCGCCTGCTTGACCGCTAACACGCAGGGAGTGTGCGCGATAAAGCTGGGGCGCGGGGAATTATATTATTTGCCTTCGTGGGGGGCAGCGCGGCGTGCATTTGCCTGGAAAGAAGGCCTTCTTTTTTGAAAAAAAGAAGCAAAAAACTTTTGCCACTTGGATACGCGGCCCATGTCGAATTGGACCGCGTACGCCAAGTGGCAAAAGTTTTTTGCTTCTTTTTTTCAAAAAAGAAGACCTTCCTTTTTCTTTCTCATGGCCTATGTTTGCGTCATGGCAAACCAGCGAGACGTAGAAGGCATCCGCCCCTACGACCATTCAGCCGGCGGCTGGGACGCGTTGCGCGCCGTCGCCGCCACCTTGCGCGCGCAGGGCGTCGTCACCAAAGGCGC
>Ga0116228_10002596_pt1 | contig 15684 bp, 5 predicted proteins | sample S1TSphfallax_2_FD_89694 | JGI IMG/M metagenome (GOLD analysis project Ga0116228, IMG submission 89694) | Host-associated microbial communities from peat moss isolated from Minnesota, USA - S1T2_Fc - Sphagnum fallax MG | ecosystem: Host-associated > Plants > Peat moss > Unclassified | place: USA...
ATATATTAAGTATAATATTTAAGTATGTATAAGTTTAGGCCATTATTTTTATGACACGTGTCCATGTTGTACACATTTAGTTGCATGTTAGTTGCACACACAACTATATGGCCCAAAATTTATAGAATACCAAATTTGTAGTTGCAAACATTGATCAAGATAGTTATAAACGACAACCAGTTGCATGCCAATTGCATAGTGACTGGTTGTAAATGACAAGATTTCTAAGTAGTGTTTTATTCATGGGCCCATGATTTTAGTGTTTGTTAGCACATATTCATGTGCAAGATTTGAAGAATGGAACTAAGCACAATTTTTGCAAGAGCACCTTCTAATACTTTTCCAAAAACTCCTTCATCTACATCTGAGACTCTTTTAGACACATGTTCAAATTCGTACAACTATTTAGTCACAAATCCCAATATCTATTTTAACATGTAGCCTTCATCCATTGACCTTTAAGGTTGTGCCATAGAATAAACATAGCCCTTCAAAACCTTCATCATATGTTCCACTATATACATCCATTTCTTATGAACTAACCCATAAACATCCAACTCATCTACTACATACAACAATAGATGTGTCATTATATCAAAGAAAGATGGAGGAAACTTTTTCTCTAATAAGGAAAATGTAATTGCCACATTTTTGTGTAGATTTGCAATATTAAAAGGGTTCTAAACCTTCACACAAACCCATTGAAAGACACAACTAAGCCTTGTAATGGGCATCCACAGCTCCATTGCCATAAGCCCCCACAAGCACAAAGGCAACACTTGTTGCATCAACATATGGTAATCATATGATTTCATGGAATTCAATTTCTTATTTGCCACATGTATGTCTAGTGAAGCCCCATAATTTGTGGGAAGTTTCATTGAACCAATCTTCAACCACAAAATGTCCAATTCATCTATTGTAAGGACATATGGCGCATGTGGTTTCAAGATTTTGTGTTGGTTATTTGGATGTTGTCTTAACCATAAATGTTGTTGAATGCCTTCAACTTCCACATCATGCCATACCTTGATAGTGTCTTTATGGCCAAATATGGTGTAGACCACATTTTCACATATGTTTTTCATGACAAACATCACATCCAAAGTGTGCCAAATCAATAAATGTTGCCAAGTCAATACATGAAAAACCAATTAACATACATTCAACCCACAAATGACACATTCTCTATAATCAATGAAAAGATGGGATGTAACACCATTAGTAGACACATTATGCCTTGAAGGTCACAAGTTTAAAAACCTATTAAGCCTTCAACCAATTTGGCCTTTGTGTCATTCATATTGCATAGTCACAACTTCAACCTATAGGAACAGATTTTGAAGGTTACCATGCCCCATTTTTTATGGTCATAGGAAAGACATATGTTTCCCATCATTACAACATTTTTTGTTGTAACACCAGTGAAAACATGCACAAAGATCTCAAGACCCACCAAGGCACCTCCTAGAATTTTAAATTTAAATATTCCACTTACAACTTCATGATAACCACCAAGGTACATTCATTAAAATTAAACTCTTAAAATTTATGACTTCAATAGTATGTCCACATTTCATAGAATTTGGTGAATGTAACTTGTACCTCAAATTAGGGTAGATCATAAAAAGTGGTGCAACGTTTTATGCCACTAATTTTCGATGGATCACCTCTTGAGCTTGGTGCGTTTCTAGCTCCCAACCATTTTTCATATTTTATTGTTCGCTTTAATATGTCACTAGTTGTTAATGGCTTAGGTCTACTCTTATGATCTTCTTTCCCATTGAAGTGAATTGGATTTTGATTCTTTTGATATGGGCTCTTGCCAACCACCGATGAAATCCTTCGTATACAACCTTACCCGATTCCACATAATGGCGAACTATCAAATCTAGCCCACAAATTGGACAAGCTTTGTAGCATTGGTGCACACATCTAGCCACAAGCCCATATGCTTGGAAAACCATGGATAGTCCACATAAGAATTATTCTTAAGGTGAAGTGCATTTGCCCATTAAGCCTTACCACATCATAAGCTGCAACCCCCTTCCACAAAATCTACAACTTTTCTATTAAGGGCACCATGTACACATCAATATTACGCATTTTCATTGACTCCTTCCCAAGGATAATCAAAATTAGCATGATGAAAAATTTCTTAGTGACCAACCATGGTGGGAGATTATAATTGAAAAACAGGAATATCCAAGTAGACCAAATAGAATTCTTCTCACTATATGGATTAATTTCATCCATAGTAAGCCCTAATCTCACATCACAGAGTTTAATTGCAAATTTTGACCACCTAGCATCAATATGTGCCCAAGCTTTGCTATCAACCACATGTTGAACCAAGCCATTAGTGCTTTTGTTGCAATTATGCCACACCATGAAATTTGATAAAACAAAGGTTCTAAATATTTGTTTCAATTGCGAAATGAGAAGGAAGTGATAAAGAACCTTACTTGGCAACTTTGATCAGCCAACATCCTTGTATCATGTTAATTGACACTTTGGACAAGTTTCATTTTTTACATACACCCTTCGAAACAAAACACACCCATTTGGACATCCATGGATACATGTGTAATTGAAACCTACACTCTTTGTCAAAAATTTTGCATGATACATGTTTGAAGGGAAAAAATTATTTGATGGGAGTAGATACTTCTACAAAAGTGTCTATAGTTCATTTATAAATTTATTGTTCACCCCATAAATTGTGCAAATGTTCATCAATAACATTGTAGTCACAAGTTTTGTGGAATGAATGCCTAAATACAATGGTTGGCATGCCTCTTACATCCCATCCATATCCACCCCAATTTCATCATTCTCAATTGGTATCTCTTATGTATTTGTGGGCAATTCATTATTTGAATTGTCTTCAAAGATTCCAAGCATATTTTCAAGTATTATCACAAGTTCATCCACAATTGAGAACACCTTTTATACAACACAAGAGTTGGCCATTTCATTTATGGTTGGTTGCCTTTGGTTCACCATATATGTAGGTTGCACTAAATGCTCCAACATTGTTTCAATATCAACACCCTAATTCATTTGCACTTCCTTTGCTTGCATACCTCTTTGTGCACTTGTTGCCCATTTTTCATTAGATTCATCTATGGCACATGGTCCTCTCCAAACTTGATATGCAAGGTGCCAACCATATTTTATCAAGTGCTCCTTTACATTGGATATCATCCTAGGTCTTGATCTCCCTTAGTAGTAGTTACAAGGGCACAACTCTCAAGCCCATAAAATATCATCCTTATGTTTATGTTGCTCAATGTCATTTAATGGGTCTTGCATCTCGTCTACCAAATGTGCATTGCAGGAAAAATTTCACATCTATAATGACCATGGACTTTGCAAACTTTGTACATGGGAAAACAATATGGCACTATCATTAAAACTCTTTAAGGAAAATGCAAATGGTGCATTATAAATTCTAGACAGCAATGCAAATTGCTTGGGAATTATAAATTACATGTCCATTGTCCCAAATGAAATCCATTATGTAGTAAAGCTTATATAGATTTCTAATGTAAATGAGATCCAGGGTGAAAGCAAGCTAACTTGTACAATTTTTGAACATACCCACTGTCCTAAAATGGGCCTAGTACCCAACTTTTAGATTTTTTTCAAAATGTAATTGTTTTAATTTATTTAATAGAAGGGGGGTGTCTTGGGGGTATGCCTAAGTTATAGATTTATATATTTAGGTTAAGGTACTTCATTATGGTACGTGGTTCTTATTAAGGAAAATAATCACATTATTTATCTAAAATTAAATTTTGGAACCCTACCAAATGGAACAAATGTTTTAAAAAATAGAAAATATAATACTTTATTCCATTGTGTAGCTTGGAAGTAGTTTATACTTTTGTCATCAATCCCATAATAAATGCCAATTGGCAAGCACTATGTACATTGGTGATGTTCAATCACATTTTCCATGTGACTAATGACCACTGGTAAATGTTTTCTTTTCTTTTACAAACCAAAGCACATTCACCTTTGCAATGTGACATTTGATGTTTTTGGTTTTATTGATTTAGTTGGAGTGTGCATAAACTAAAGTTTCCACAACTTGAATTATAATTGGCATTTGATCCTCCCCCATTCCCACTTGCAAATGTGTGTTAAATTTTCAAAGTTGATGGAGCTACCAATGGCTAAAGTTGTTGTGGTCTAGGGTTGTGAAATAGGCAATGTTTTGGGTTTGTGTGGTGAAGGGCTTGATCCAAGGATGTTTAACATTGATGAATTTTCCAAAAATGTAGATTATGTCAAGTTGCGGGGTATTAGGAAAGGCCACAATGGGTTTAAGTTCAAGCATGTCATGTTGATAGTAAAAGGGTCCTACCGCCTTGTGCATCTACTTTGGTCTTGCAATGTGTATTCAAAAGGATCACTAAAGTTTTAGCAAAAATCTGATTATTATAAACATGACACTGAAATACTTACAAGATGTTTTGAAACAACATGCCATGCTCATTGAATTGTGAAATGAACAAAGTCACCCACTTCTTTTGGACATGGAAGGTTTATTCAAGGGAAAGCTTCAACTTTCGTTGACGATTTAGAACTACAAGCAAGAGTATGACTTTACTTTTGTGCTAGTAGTACAAAGTTTAAAACAATCCATTGAAGAGATGAGGTTAATCGTCATCAAACTCAAGTAAGAGCTCGATGAATTCTTTTCGGTGAATTACTCCGAAATGACAGAAACATCCAATAATGGTGATGTCTCAGACATTAGTGATCCTGGTTCCAAGGTTAGATTTATTTTATTGTTTGCCTATGAACCATTACAAAGTTTTTAGGTAAAAATTTGGCATTTTTTTCTTTACAAGCAAACTTTCATGCACATGTTTCATCACTATTGTTACACTGTGTAGGATTGCATAACTTATTTGAATAATTTTTTTAGTTTTTTTAGTAACCATACTTTGGTTCTAACGTGTTTTGGTTTAGGGTTCAATAAGTTCAATGTTTTAAAACAATTTGGAGAAAATTGGTGGGACATTGCACATTCCTTTTGTCAATGTGACTTTTCAAAAACAAAAAATGTTATTGATGTTGAAAAGGGCCTTAAAGTTAGTGAATTTGTGGGCAAAAAATTTAATAGATTTTGAGAACCAACATCCATCACATCAACCTTAAACTTGAAGGAGATTAAATACCATCAAACATTCAGCATGTTCCACAACCATGACACTAAAATCCAACACGTTTCCAAAGCTATGGTAATTGTTCAACAACAGTAAACTTGCATGCAAGTGCATCAGGATATTTCCCTTAAAGGACATTCACTTCACTTGCATTTCTCATTTTTGAATTATCCAATTTTACACCCTACCAAAAATGCATTAAAGTAAAAAAAAAAATTTATAAACAAGTGCCCATGTTGTTATATGTGGTATGATTGTTTAAACATTGTGGTTGTTAATTGTGGGCATACATATCACCCATGGTGTCTTGTAGTGATACATCCCCAAATTCCTCATAAGACTCAAATGTGAGTTTGAAGGTGAAAACAATGGAAGAAGGAGTGGGGATACACTTGTTAGTTCACAAAACTTTGAGGGTAGAGGGGCATGTTGGAGCTCTGAAATAAGGACTAAGATCAATGACAAGCGGATCAATTATTCATAGGAACTTGCATAAATCAAACAACAAGTTGGTTATGCATAGTTGGAACACTTTTGGTGCATGGACAAGTCACAAACATACATAGACTCATAAGATTCACCACGGTCGGAACTTGGGGGAAGCCATCACCTTCCCCCTTATAATATTTTCTATGATTAACCATAGGGGCTACATCCAAATGTGATTTTGTTCCAGGACTCCCAAGTTGGGAGTCTCAAAATTGGGATTCTTGGCACTTTGGAAAGCCATAACTTTTTATGAATACTTCCAATTGAAGTCAGGTTTAAAACAAAGTTGTATCCCTTGTTGAGAGCTTTCCACTGATATTCAACATGCCACTTTCAATCAAGTAAATCAGGGAGGTTCCTGACTTTTAGTGATCAAGAGTAAAATTGGGACTTTAATTCTCGACCCTTCTTTTGGCCATAACTTATGTTTTAAGTGTTCAAATGGGTCATGTAAACTCATTTAAGACATTTGCATCTCAAGAGCTTTCTAATTGTATAATGAAATTTTTAATCCAATGAGGTTTGACCCTTGAAATTTCTCTTTGAAGATTCAAAAGTCTATTGAAACTTCTAATTCCCAAAATGGGAACCCATTTGGGAGTGTGTGGGCTCATTCCTTCACATTCTCTTACATTCACATTAACATGAAATGTGACTTGTAGGCTTCACTCTTGGCTTGCACCTTTATAAACCTTTGCCTTAGTCATGAGCCCGAGGCTAACCTTGACATGTAACTTGTTTTCTCAATGTTAATTGATATGCCAAGATGGACTCAAATAAGTTGATGCACCTGGACTAATGCAAGTCATTTGGTGTCCAATTATTTGGTCCAGAAAAAAAATCATCAAAGGCAAAACTTGGAATGGAAGCACACACCCTCCTATGGATTGAATATATAATGACACTTTCCAACATCATTATGAATTTCCTTCCACTCACATGCATTTAAAGTTTCATTGGCATCAAGTTTTTTCTGTCAATAGCTTTGTGTCTTGTTACATCGTTGTCTAACCATGGTAGGGTTTTTTAAGCAGTTGTTGAATCTAAGAAAATTGTTAAAAAGTTTTTGCTCTACTCTTGATGTAATGATAAAATGTTCAAGTACATGAATCAATGACAAAATTTTCTACTTTGTTCAAATGTGACATAATGTACATTAAACTAGAATGCAAACTATATCCAATGTGTATGTATATCAATGTTGTAGGCTGACAATTTTATCACAACTTGTTTAAATACCTGATGAAAATTGCACATGAAGTATTTGTCCAATTGTTCTACAACTTGTTAATGCTGAAATTGTTCTTTTGTTGTTGATACACCTTAAGGGTGTGTGCGAGTATTTAAGTTGGGTCTAAATGGTTCATTTTTCTCTAGTCATTTTATGACTAACACTCATGATATTGGTCATTCATTTTAATTGTGTTGCAAACATAACTTACATTGTTTAGTTGTTCCACAATATGACCCTATTTCTATGTGTAATAAGTCTATAATGTTTGGGATGAATGTATATGTGAGTCATTTGATGGCAAGCTAGCAACATTTCCCACTAGAGTAATGCCTTCTAGCTACTTCCAAAAACTAACAACCACTTAGGATTGCATCTAGTTTGTGTAATTGTTCAAGAGACCTCCACATTTTTGCAAATTATCATGAGTTTGTATTCAACTACTATGCATAAAATAACCAAAAAAAATCCTACAATCCAATATGGGTACAAGGATTTTCTTGAAGTCAATCTTGACATCATTTGTTAGGTCTTGTGGACAAGGGGAAAAATCATTTTTTCATAATTTTGCTTCAATACCATATTGTAACATTTCTACAATATGTAAAAAATGCTCCTTCAAACATTACTTCATAGTTTTCTAATGCATAATGTAAAGCTACCAACTTGATGTTAGGTTGATTTGAAAGCAACACAAATGGGTGTTTTGTGGTGATCACATAGATTGTGTTTTTTTTTTCTTGGCAAGGCAATTATACAATACCCTTACCCCAAGTGTTTGGGTTCTTTCTAATGTGGAAAACTAACATCAATTCTAGTGAAGGCAAGGGGTGCAAGGGACATAATGAGTGTTGGGCTTGTAATTGTTATTGTTAAGGAAAAAACAATTCTAAAGAGGAGCAGAAAAGGGTAGGGAATTTTGGCAAATTTTGTTTGAAAAAATCTCTACATAAGTAGTCAAGTTTTTAACCACTGCATGTGTACTATCATTCATCTCATTACTTATTAAATTAAAGATTGTGTTGTAACAACATGGCCAAGTTCCATTTAATGGTTATAAAATCAAGTTAGTTTTGTAATTTGTCTTTCATTGGGTAGTTATATGATAAGTCTTGTCACTAGTAGAAAACCCCCCTTTTGCAACTAATGTTCAATTATAAACCAAGTTGAAAGTTAGACATATAGTTGTAATTTATTTTTTATAACTGGAAAATATTTTTTGCAACTACTAACCAATAATGTCAAAAAGTACAAGTCAAGAGTGAAATTACAGTCAAAAGTGTATGCCACCTATCAACACCACAAAAATAGCCACTACATGCCACTACTTACTAATTTAGTTGAAAATTGTTTTACCAATATAGTTGAAGGATGTTGTCAACTACATTCAACTAATCGATAAACTTCATCTGCTAATTAAACATGACGTTAACCAAAAATATTATTACAATTTCAACTAGGTTGCAATTATGTAAATTGAACATTTCAACTATGTTGTAGCTATGTAAATTAAACATTTGTCTAATGGTTTGGTGACACATGGCACATTGACAATGTTAACATGTGGCACATTTATAAAATGTTGGGTCAATGAATAGTTAAATGGTGCATAGCATGCTCACAAATTTTAGGGTCAACAAATAGTGAAATGACAAGTGGCACATCCACATCAATAGTTTAGGCCACATGGTGCTTAAGGATAGGTTAGGTCTAAACTTAAGCACCTAAGTTAAACCTAAACATAGGCCATTTAATATAGGTTTAAATTAGGGCTAGATCTAGGCACCTATGTTAGGCTTAGACCTAAACCACATGGTAATTAATAAATGAATTCCTATTTCATTTGGTCTAGCCTTTAAGGTTGAACCTTTTTTATCGACTCATCCCAAATGGCTATTAGATTTTCATGTTTATTGTGTTCTCCAATAATCCTAGTGCATTCCTTTATATAGTTTGGATTCATGGAATGGAAACCAAGCAATATGGGATAAAGCTTTTAATTATAACCTAGGGAAAACACACCTATCACTAAACACTTAATGATATTGGATCATTATAACTATCTTGTCCATGGTTTGTTCCTTTTGAAACTTAAAACAATTTTGTAATCCTCCATTTGGTGTATCCAAATTTATAAAAAATGCTACAATCTAATGAAAAAATGAGCAAGATATGCCCTTTCAAAATGAAGGAGGTTGTGTTTTGGATTTTTTCATAAATGTTCAATACGATTTTAAAACTTCATCTTTTCAACTATTATGTTTTTGATTTTTCATTTGAAACAAATTTTATAGATTTTGAGATAGTGCATTTGCAACCTTAGAATCATTCAAAATGAATTAGAAATGAGCAAGATATAGTTGCTAAAAATAAAGTGGGTCTATAAATAAAATTTGAAACAAAATATCACTCTTTTTCTTCCTACATTCTTTGCTTTGTTCCTTTACTTTTGAGGTTCAAAGAACACTTGTAGCTCTTTATTTTACACTTCCAATGACATAAAAAACGTTCAATTTGGTGTAGAAATGCAAGAAAACTTGAAAGTGTTCAGTGCTAAAATACCATTTGCTCTCTACTTTAGATGTAACCTAGTTACAAACTAATAGCAATTCAAATAATTATAATCTAGTTGTACAAGCTAGTCTAAGCTTAGTTAGGCCTAAATTTAAACTAATAATCTACCTAGCCTAGGTAAAACTACTAACCTAAATTACTTATAGTAATTATTCATTAATTATTTTTAACTATATAGTCATATAGTTAAATAATTAAACATATTATCATCATTTATTAAATAATATGGTGATTAGATTTTCTTTTGAAAAATTAACAATTAAATGTATTTATCTATTAAATAATTAATTATCACTAAATTTTTTAAATTTGGAATTCATTGTAAATTCTTATTAACATTTTGTGAAACAAAGAATTAACTCAAACATAAATATTCAATAATAGTTTTTATATGATATTTTAATTACAGTAATCATTATAATGTTGTGATAATTAAAGATTGACTACAATTACAACAATAACATTAATAATAATATTGGCTAGTCATTAAGTCTCACTAAATTTTTAACTAATTTTATTTGTATTTTTATTTAACTTGTTGGAATTATTAAATGACATAGTATAATAAATATTAAATAAGAAAAAAATATTTTATAGTATAATAATGTTAAATAAAAATTTCTGAAATTATATGACAATCTATTAAATATGTTTATTAATTATTCTAAAAATTATTATAATTTAATCATACATAAATAATTTTAATAGATGGAATTTTTATTGGAATTAATAGCAAAAAACAGAAGAAAAATTAATTTTGGAAAAATATTAATTATGTATCGTTACATGATATGTAAACTAAAATTGAATTTACATGGAAATAATAAATTACACATGTATTGAACATACATATTATTAAGTTGACTTATATTTTAGAAAATTTTAAAATTTAATTTTCAAATTAAAGTGTTATTTATATGCACAAAAAAATTCATCATACATGTAATCATTCATGTATACAAAAAACATTTACATGTACTTTAATTAATGAATATTTATTGCAACTTTCAAATATAAATTAAGACATCATATGTTTAAAATTGAATTAAAATTAAAGTTCCAAAAAATTATGAACATTATTACAAAAATGGGGTGCAATTTACTAGCCTAAATCATTATGGGACCTTAAAAATGAAATAATTTTATGGCAATTTATTGATTTCACCCTATAAAAGTTATTTCATTATAATATCACTATGTAAACATCATTTTTCATTACTAATTAACATAATTCACTATTATAATTTATTATAATAAATAGGTTTACTTCTATTTTTTAAAACAAAATTTATCTATGTTACTTTATGACATACCTTATATTATTTTAAGTTACTTTAATTATTCTAATTTATATTTTATGTTATTATAGGTTATTATAAATTATTTTATCCTAATTATAATAATTTAAAATAATTTAAAATATAATATAATGACCTAAGGTAAACATAACTTATAATATAAAATAATAACCTATGAAAAATAATTCTAAATACTCTACAATAATTTATAATACAATAACCATTAATAAAATAGCCACCAATAACCACTAATATAATAACCAATAATAAACATCAATATTCATCGATGAAATATCCACTAATACAATATCCTTGATAACCATTAATAAAATAGCCACCAATAACCCTAATAAAATAAAAATAATAACCATATATTATAATTGCTTAAGATAGCCAAAAAGTAATATAGGTTGAAATAATTTATAATAGAAAAAATAACTTAAGGTGAAATAGCCTTCAATAGCCAAAAGTAACTTATAATAGTTGCAAGTAGTTTAAACTAAAATAATTTACAATAGCAAAAAACATAAAATAGCCAAAAAAGAAACTTACAAGAACTAAAAATAACCGAAGGTGAAATAAGTTAAAATAACCAAAAGTAACTTAGAATAACCAAAAGTAACCTAGGGTGAAATAACCAAAAATACCAAAAGTAATTGAAAATAGCCATAAATAATTGTAAATAATGAATATGATATGATAATTTAGTTATCAAAAGCTTAAAAACATCTAGGGGAGTAGCCTTGAGTGTCTTTCTCCAAATTTTAATGTTGACTACTTTCTAGTCAAAGTTGATGCATAAGGACTTGGAATGTTAGCCACCTCTTATCACCATGCAAAATTTCTAAACAATTATTAAACACCCCAAATAAATATGGTAGTGTAACTATGGACACAAAAGAAAAATTCACTAAAATGTTTTGCAAGTTTTTAACAAGTTAAGGATTTGTGAATTATAGCAAGATTCAGGGAATTAGGAATAAGAAAACATGATGGCACAATATTGCTTAGAGGCATAGTTTGGATAAGTGAAAGGACAATTGAAAAAAGTTTGTAGATTGAAACATTCACCTTACATCTATTTCATTTCTACCAATATTCATGCAAATACATGCAAACACATTCCATGGACTATTTGGAGGTTTTGTCGTGATGATTTTAATAGATGTTTCGTCTCAAATGTGTTTCGAGTGCTAATATGAAGCTAAGACATATGCTCAAAGAAGTAAAGGTCTTAAATTGGTGGAGTATGGCAATAAAGCTTGCCCTAGATGAGGCAAATAGGGATGGGTAAAAACTTGGAGAAAAGGTTGTAGAGCTAAAAAGCGCCCTAGCTATGGAAACAATATATGTGTGGGAATGCTCATTTTGAAACCTTATCTTTTTTAGTTTATTTCTTGTTGGGTTTGATATTTTTTTTTGTCTTACTAGAGAGTTATTTAAGAATGTGAAATAGCCTTGATGTATGGTGATCAAACCATGTTGATTTTTTTCAAAGTTTTTTTAAACTTTTGGACAAATGCTAGACAAAAATAAAAGTTCCTAATACTAGCTCCTAATTATTCTAGAAGGCCCTTAATTAGGGTGTTTGAGAGTCTAACAATAAAAAAATGCAACCCATTTAGTGGAAATTATATAATTGGAAAAGACCTTTTAGATAGAAAGACTAAACATCATGAGGTTAGTTGGCATAAAAGTAATTTTCAATGTGGGTGATATTTTACAACTAATAGAATATGCATTGGGCCTAAATAATGCACTTCAACTTTGATATGCATGAAGAAAGGCAACTATTGATAATAAACATCACTGTAAATCCATGCACTTTCATTTTATTGGCATTGTATTTAATTGTTTCAAATGGAGGAAATAAAAGGAAAGTTAACAAGTTATTTAGATTAGTTCCAAGGTTATCAGTGCAAAGACTTGAGTTCCCAAGAAGATGTAAAACGCCTAAAACAAAAAGCTCAAGAAGGTGGAGGAAAATATTGCAAAAGTTATTTCCTTCCTACAACCATGTGAAGTATAATAGTTCTTGTCTAGATGAATCTTCACCAATTCAAGTGCCATCTCAACGTAAATATATGTTGTGTTGAGATCAAAATACTACAAAGATTTAGGAGGTGGAAAAGGAAATTGAAGAGGCCACAACAATGATACCCAAGATGGGGATAAAAATCATTAAGCCTAAAAAAAAACTTGGGGAGGAAAAGAAAATGCTTGAAGAAATATAAAAGACTTGCAAAGGTGCAAACTTGCTAAATTTGTTTTCCTTAGTTAAATCTAGCTTTTTATGTCATGTGAAACTGAACATTAGATTCTCAACCTTTGTGTTCAATTTTTGTTGTTTTGAATGTACATTCTTAAGCACTAGACTAATTCCAGGTGAAGTCTAATAAACAAAACACATTGTTTTTAGCTAAAATTTTCAAGTTCCATGAGCAACTTGCAATAGTGTGCACCTTAGGAAAAAAACACCATTGATTGTCAAGGGAAGATTAATGTTGCCAAATCAAAGAACAAGATGTTTAAAGGAAAGGATGGCTTTATTTTCATTGTTCACATGCTTGCCATTATGTTTTTGGAATTGCTAATTTTTTGAAGCTCTTGTAATGGGATAGTTGGTTAGTAGGAGTAATTTTGTGACAATGTTATTCAATAGTAAAATAATTTAAATTAATGAAAAATAGTCATATAATAATTGAAAGTATCTTAACATAGGTAGTATTATTATAATAACAAAAAGAATCCATTTATTAAATTGTTTTTTCAAAAAAGTTGTCATAGAAATGTTATTGAATAATGATATTCAAATTTTTTTTTGTTCAAATGATTTTAAACTTTCAAAAGGAAATACATTTGGTATGTACATTATTGAAATTTCTAAAATGTAAACTCGAATCATTTCATTTGAACAAAATTTCAATAAGATATGAATTTTTAAAGTTTATGTTTTTGTAATGTTTCAAATGAAGTATTTGATAAATAAAATGTAATGTAACTGACTATCACAACAAGTGGGGTGATTTGATGATAAAGGTGTTTACTTCCATTTCAAAGGTCAAGGGATCAAACCTCATGAATGGTGTTGTGTGTGGTCAATGATGATATGTTGATTGAATATTTTTTTATTTAATTTTTAAAATAGGCATTTAGGTTGATTATGTGGCCTACCTACCTAGGTTAGGTTTTAAATCCAACGTAAGTAGTGACACGTGTCAACAAATTCATAGGTTTAAAAATCATGAAATTATCAATAATGTTATATATTAAATAATTAAATTTTAATTGATTTCCATGTTGGTTAATTAATTAACTAGCAAATGAATGGTTTGGTAAATTTATATTTCATTTGAAAGTAACTTTGTTTCACTAGTTACTAGTGAAACAATTCATTGTCCGTAGCAACTAATTCGTGTTCACAAGAGGGTTAAAAAATTTTAATATGTAAAAATATCCAAATTCACTCAAAATATAGTGAAACCCAAAGTGAAGTAGAACGCATTTTGTAATAGTGGAATTATGTATCATTATTTGATTTGTTGTAAATTAACATTTGATTTACAAAGAAATAATAAAATACTTATATTTAATTTACATTATTATAAACTCATATTTCAAAATTTCTTTCAAATTTATTTTGAAATAAAAATTTAATTTTTATATGCACAAAAACTTTGCATCATACATAAGCATTCATTTCCACAAATAAAATTTACATTTAGTTTAATGTTTAATGAATTATTATTCCAATTTAAAGAAAATATTGATATATCATGTTTATAAAAATAAATAATCATTAAAGTTCCACAAAAATTTAATTATGTATCATTATTTGATATGTTGTAAACTAAAATCCAATTTACATATAAATAATAATTAGTTGTATTGAACATGCACATTATTACAAATTTATATTTCAAATTTTTTAAAAAATTCTTTCAATCAAAATTTATTATTTGTGTGCCCAAAAAATATTTGCATCATAATAATCATTCATTTTATACAAAGATAATTTACACATAATTTAATCTATTGATGAAGGTAAATAATTTTGTTTGTTTTATTTTATCATGTTGAAATTTCCTTAACCAAATTACTCCATATAATGCTATTGATATATTTGAAAACCTAAAAATGAATAGGGGTGCACTTATTTGGGGTTGGAATACTTTGGACCTACAATGCAAAGGTTATTGATCATTGAACCATTTTTTTAATAAACATTAATAAAATCATAAATAAAAATTTACTCAAATCCAAAGGTGTAGTTGGTGTTGTTGGAAAATAATTGTTAAGTTAGATTTAATGAGATTATTTCATAATTTTCATATCTAAGGTGTGGAAGATATTGAATTTTGAATGAATTCTGTCATTGAAAATTCAAATAAATTACAACAAATCGGGTTTAAAAGAAGGGAAAATGAGTTGAATGTGTTCACATTTGGAGCCAACAACACATGTTACCCTATCCATGAAAGAAGGTAGTTTCTTTTGTTTTGTCATAATGATATCTCCCAAACCACGGTGTCTTAAGTTATGTTATGGAACTTGTCATCAAAAAGTTTTCAATGAAGAGGGGTGCAATGACTTGGTTTAGAATGTTTGGAGCTACAACATGGAATCTATTGATTATTGAACCATTTTTTCATTGAACACCTTGGCTTATCACCATGAAGGTGAAAGGTTCAATTCCCTCAAGTGACATTTATAACTTAAGGCTTACAAGTGGCCTACATATGCTTAGAAATGCCTTAAATCCTAGGGGCCCTACTTCCTTAGGTTAACATTTCACATTTTATATCCTAGGAATTATATTTTATTATATATATATATATATATATATATATATATGAGACATCACCATCAATGAACATGTCACATTAACTAGTACCTATTAGTTTTCTAGTCA
>Ga0116228_10002597_pt1 | contig 15682 bp, 14 predicted proteins | sample S1TSphfallax_2_FD_89694 | JGI IMG/M metagenome (GOLD analysis project Ga0116228, IMG submission 89694) | Host-associated microbial communities from peat moss isolated from Minnesota, USA - S1T2_Fc - Sphagnum fallax MG | ecosystem: Host-associated > Plants > Peat moss > Unclassified | place...
AATTTTGGAGGTGTCACTATAGTGTTTGGAAGAGACTTTTGTCAAGTTCTTTTAATTATTGTAAAAGGTTCTAAAGGACAAATTGTAGTTGCTTCACTTTGTAAATCAATGTTGTGGCAAGGTGTACATCTACTGAAGTTACAACAAAACATGCGTTTAGCTACAACATCTCAAGAAAATCACTAATTTGCACATTGGTTACTCAAAGTAGGAAGTGGGGAAATTCAAATCGATGAAGAAGGATGCATTCCTCTACCTCAACAAATAATACATGGTCAAGATTTACAATCATTCATTCAAGTAGTGTACATTGTATTGAAAACAAAAATGCACATATTGATGAATATTTCAAAGACCAAATCAATTTATCCACTTTAAATGATGTTGTTGACAATATCAATAATGTCATCATTCAAAGGTTTCCAAGGGTGTTTCAAACATTTTAAAGTATAAACATTGTTGTTCCCAAAATATGTGTTACTAATCATAATATGTACCTTATTGAATACCTCAATGTTTTAGAGTTGCCAATTTGTCATTTATGAAGTTTCACATCAAGGTTGGATGTCCAAATATGTTGTGAAGAAACATTGCCCCAAAACGTGGATTATGTACTGGTTCATGATTCATAATCACACGTCTAAGCAACTATATTGTTGAAGTACAAATATTAATTGGTACCATGTGGGAGAAATTACATTCATTCCAATAATCATTTTGCAAACAACAACATTGAAGATACCTTTCAAACTTACTAGAACTAGGCAATTTCCAGTGAAAGTTGCTTTAGCAATGACAATTAATGAATCACAAGGAAAATCGATAAGACATGTAGGTCTAGATTTTAAAACACTGATATTCTCCCATGGCCAATTGTACATGCAACACTTTTTCGAACGTTTGTCCAATTTTTAGAAATATTGTTCCCAAATCAAAATATACCAAAAAAATGAATATTGCATATTCCGAAATATTGATATAAAGTTTTAAGGGTTTGTAATACTCAAAACATTGTAAACTTTTTCTCTCTTTGGTGTTTATTGTACAAGTTCCTTTCATATTTGAATTTTTAGAAATTGCATATATACCTTGCAAAACAATGTTGATAGGTTGAGTTCATGTTATTTTGTAATGGGTTCACACTTACAAGTCTAATATTCAATTTAAGTAAATGATTTTCTTTCATACTTGATTTTTGAAAAATGTGATATAAGTATACCTTGCAAAATAATGTCATATGTTGTGTCCACCTTACATTATAACAAGTTCACACTTGGGCCAACGGCATAGGCCATACTAAATTTGCAAAATGAAGTAGCTTCTTTTAAAAGTTTTAGACAAAAGTGGCCTTGTCCATCATATGCAAGCGATTGCATTGGAATGTATTGGCCCCAACTTTCTACAAAACTTGATGGAAAATCTACCACTTGAGCTTTGTGAAAAACCAAAATCATTTTATGCTTTTGCAAGACATTTGAGCTTCCATTATGTCTCCCAAAACCCCTTCTCCTTTGTTTTCCCAACCTCCTTTGTGACACCATCACTAAAACACATGCATGTCTTTTTTTAAATGCAAAATTTATTTCTAAATGAAAATCTTAAATGAAGGCACGATGATTTTTTTCTCCTTATCCTTTCTTTGTCTGTCTTGTAATCAAACTTTTACACGATAGACAAGATCCTCAAATCTATAGGCACATAAGCCATTTGTGATAATATAGTTGATGATCGCCCACATAGAAAGGGAGGCAAGAGCAAAACAAACAACAATATACAAATAGACAAAAGAAGAAAAGAAAAATTCCAAAATGGAATTCCATCTATGACAAACTATAATCCAAAGTGATTCTAAAATCGTCATAGTGATAAGCACCAAAATACCCATCCTACTTATACCAATTTTGATGAAAACATTGTCATTGAAATCAATACACAATTTTTTTCTTCTTGAACATTATGCACTAGTTTGACAAAACCAATAATACAAATAAATTTTAAATTTTAGTCGGGTACAAGTGTGTAGATGGAACCTTTGAAATAATAGGATTGCACTCCAAAATTTGTAAAAAGTTTCAAAAACTAAAGGTTTTATAAAATCCAAGAAACCATTGTTAAAACCACACCAAAGATTTTTTTTCAACTTTAAAAAGTTAAAAATAAAAAATAGACAATGGTGGTCCTCCTTAACCTAACACATAAGATGATATCCTAAAGTCACATTAAAATGATCCTTAACGGTATGAACCACACTAGTTCATATTAAACCAAGTTCCAACAAATAAACCCTAAACCCTAAACCCTAAATAAAACAAATAAAATCATACATGCAGGATAACATCATGAGAAAAAAAAAAAAACCTTGACAATTAGCATTAACCTTCGAATATAACCCCCAAAGCATTTTGCAAGTTAAACAAAAGTTTAAGAAAGTCATGGAAAAATTCACCAAAATTGGTACCATTTATAAGTTCTATCCTTGAGGCTTCAATTTAGGGTCCCCTTTCAAAACCGCCCCCACACAAATTGAATTTTCAATTTGTGGGTACGAAAAATTTGGTGAATTAATCTTTTAAATTAAAAAAATAGCAAAAATTATTGAAATTTACGGTTTGAAAAATAAATTAAAATAAAATTCCAAAAGTTTCCCCAATGCTTTTGTGAAAAAAGAAAAGAAAAAAGAAAAAAAGAGAAGGGGGGAGCCACGTAAGACAGGGCCACGTCAGACTTGTCTTAAGGTAACTGACTGTGCTGGAGTGCCAGGTGGCAGGTGAGGTGGCAGGGATAACGGTTATCTTTGTCTCTCTCGCGGGACGCGTCGTCAGTTGTTCTCTTGTGCGCTTGTGTGTGTGTGTGTGTGTGTCCCTGTGCGTCTCTCCTCTGGCGTCGCATTTCCAAATCTTCCCCCACATCTCTATACATCATTGCCATCACTGACATTTTGCAGAAGAGTCTGTTACATAACATCCATCTTCTTCTTCAGCAAGAAGAGGAGACAACAGAAGGAGAACAGAACAGAACAGAACAGAACAGAGAAGAGATTTTCTTTGTTTGAAAAGTTTTGAAGTTCCTAATTTGCCAATTGTTGTTTCTGTTGTGGTTATTGTGCTTAAACCTGGAAAAGCCTAGAAGGATTTGTTGTTGCTATTCTTGTTGATTTTTTTTTTGAGGGGTTTTGCTTGTTTGCGAGTTTTTGAAGTTTCTGCTTTCCTTGTCATTGCTGTACTTATTTGCTACTTCATTGGGTTTCTGTTCTCTAAGTGGTTTGCATTATAGAGCATGGTATATGCACTTGCCTTCTTTAGGCTCAAGCAAAAAACTCATGACAGTATTGTGCAATAAAATTGACCTCCGAAAAGAATTCAGTTTTATTTTTCTGTTTTTCAGTTCTCAGGTTTTTTGTCAATGGGAGTAGACATTTTGGATGTTGTTTTTTCATGCCTCCAGGTTGAAGAATCCAACTTTTGGATGTTGTTTTTTCATGCCTCCCAGTTGAAGAATCCATCTTGAACTTTTTTCAGTTTCCTGCACAGGATCTCCTCTGTGCATCTCCTCTCAGGATTTGCCTAGGTTATAGGTTATTGCAAGTGGTCATGTGCACAGAGAGAGGTGGGTCATCACAGTCCATTAAGGACTTTTGTGTTGCGGTTTTGATCAAGCCATCTTGTGTTTTTTCTTGTGTACAGACTTCACAAGTCAGATTGTGGAACAAACTCCTTTCATGTTCTGCTGCAAGGGATCATCAATGAGCTTCTGAGCTTCAATCCTCAGTAGTAATCATCATCTAACACCTTGAGAGAAATTGGATGTGAGCATTTTCTGGTTTCTGGAGTTATGTCTCATTGCAGTTAATTCTTGCACATTGTACACCAGCCATGGATTGTTCTACACAACACGTGAGCATTTTGCTTGAAACTGTGAGAATGTTTCTGTTTCTCAAGAGATGCCCTGCATGAGAATATGGAATAGTAGTGATCAGGCATGGATGGGGCAATTCTGCCACTGAATTTCTACTGCAGAAATGCTCGACTCTGTCTGAGAAAAGCTTCCTTCTCCAAAAAAGCAAACCTCCCTGCAGATGAGCTACAGCATCTAATAGCCTTTACAACACTGGTGTCAAGCACAATTCCTCTACATCCACTTTACCCTGACAGGAAGGACGAGAAGCCATTTGTTGAGCTCCGGACCCAGTTACCTGAAGTTGAAGGAAGGATTTTGGAGCTTGAAGCTGAAGGGTCGACTACGGTCATGCCCATCATCTCTACAACTGATGGAAAACCCAGTTGCCTGAAGCTTGAGAAGTCAAAGGAGCAGTCATCCCAGAGAAAAGCAAATTCTCTGCTGACTTCATCTCCAAGATCCATCTCTGATTCTATGTCAAGAGCTGAGAAGAGAACTACCACAAATCCTCCGAAAGAGCAACCTGAAAGAGTTCAGCAGTGTGAGAATTGGTCATCCAACAGAAGTGAAGCTTACAGATTTGTGAGTAAGTCAGCCCCTTCCTCCCAAAAGACAACCCCAATTACACAACAACCGAGAAAAGCATCTGATTCTTCAGCCATGGACCATCATCACCATGATCACCATCACCATCACCATGGCAGCAAGGACTATTTGAGGTCTCAACCAACTTCTGTTACTCCCACACCAGGTTCATAGTCCTCAAAACTTCTTCTTGCATTTTCACCAAAGGCTTTTTCAAGTTGCTTCCCATTTTCCCAAAGCAATCTGAAAAAGAAGATTGATGTGCTGCTGTTATCCCACAAAATGGAAGAGAAACATCTCTGTGCCCATGAGCTTCTTGAGAAAGATTAGGATCTTTTATGTCGTGCTTATGCTCTCTGCAGGCGATATAACTCTGCAGCATGTGAATGGAGGAAGAGACATGCCTTGCTTGAAATCGTTGGGCCCTGTCACCTCCACTTCTTCAAAAACCCAAGGCAAGGGCTCCTCCATACATGTCCCAAAAATGAAAGGCATAGCAGTGGATTTGTTGCAGGAAGGGTCTGTTGTCATGTTGCACCCATCTGGATTAAGCCCCAGCAGGAAATGCAGCATTCATGGTTTCCCAGGTGGATCCAATCAAGCTACCAGCAAGTGTTGTGTGGCTCATTGTAGCAGCAGCAGCAGCAGCAGCATGATGATGATTTCTGGAGTCTCCAGATGTGAAGGAGGAAAAGAGATGAGTATGAGAGCAGCTCCAATGGCCACTGTGAAGTGTAAGCAAAAGCTTGTAGGTGGTGGTAGTTCCTTGGAACAAGGGATTGTGAACAGGGAGGAAGATACACAAGTCATGTCCATGGGAGTAGCAGCAGCAGAGATTACAGAAGGGGAAATGACCAGAAGGTGTGCTCAAAGCAATGGCACATCAGGACACCAGTGTGAGGAAGTTTGCTACAGAAAACCAACACTGGCAGAATCTGGAAGAGGAGGGTTGTTGGAGGGCTCTGAAGAGCAAAACAATGAACTGAATGTTGAGACAAACTTCACAGTGTCAAACTGCAGGGAGCATCATGGTCAACAACACCATTCCTTAGATACATTACATGGAAGACATGGACATGTACCTCAAGGTGAGGGGTTGAAGGAGTGGAAAGGTGGGTTCATGGAAGGTGACAGACAATATGAGCTTGAAGGTGAGAGCTCACAACCCCAAAAGTTTGAAGAAGGAAATGGTGGGTTATACAGTGAAAGAAACAATCCTGCAAGAGTAGGACTTGGACAAGGTGGGTCAGAGTCAGGAAAATTACTCAATGCACGCCCAACATCTGCACCTCGAAGGATGCAAGGGGCGGCAGCATCTGGGGAGCGAGTGAAATTTCCCAAGGGAGAACGGATTGATATCAATATAAGCAATGGAAGAAACAGGAGTGCAATGGGGACATACAAATCCAGAGGTGTGAAGGGTGTGAAGGAAGACTGTGACAGGTTCAGGCACCAAATGCAGGTGTTGAAAGAGAAAGCTGAGGATTCCAGAGTCCGGGAAGTGGAAGTTGAAGGAATGGTGGACAGACTGCAAAAGTGCACGGTTGATGAAAATGACACAGTTGCAACCAGGAAGGGGGTGGGTGTGAGAGGGGAGCCACCAAAGTCTCACCGGACAGCCAGGTTCAGCAACAAAGAGAGATTGGAGTTTGAGAATATCTACACCAGTCCACGGATCAGCCCTACACAAAATGGAGCTCTTGGATGCAAGCTAAACATATCTCCACCACCACCACCACACCTGCATGAAAGGCCTCTCCTCAGATGGAAACCGGAGGTGATGAAAGATGCGCATAAGGAATTTGAGGCTCGCAAAACCATCCCTGCATTGACTGCTTGCCTTCCTTCATATACAAATTCGACGAGCTCCTCATCTTCGGGTTCATCAATGTCATCTCTTCCATCTTTACCACTGTCTCACTACATTCAGAAGCTGAAACACCTGGCACCCAAGTCTCATCTCCCTGCCTCTAGTCGTGCCTTGTACACACCAGGTTCAAAAACTGCTGCTGCTATGGTTGGCTGCTGCAATCCTGCACACACTGCCCTTCATCACAATATACTCACAAGTTCAGAAAGCACATTGGAGCCTCAATCTAAGTATGAGCCTTCTACCTCAGATTACAAGCCTAGCCCTGAAAGCTTAGATACAAGCAGCAACAGACGTGTGGGTGACAGTGAATGGGATTCAGGCCATCTCTCTTCCAACAAGTCCACTGCCATCTTGTTGCCCACATCAACAGCCAATGCTCATACTGCAAACTGTCCACTCGCACAATCTCAATACAACAACGACAACAGCAGGTTTGGAATCTGTGTCGCAAGCCAGAGTGTGAGCAGGAGTCCTCTATCAGATACAACTTCATGCCAGATGGTCAGAACTGAGCAGCAAATGGGTGGCGTTCTAGGCTGTTGCACCTTGGCTACTAGCCATCTACAGTGCCATCACAACAACAACATCAATGATTTCAACTGCACTGCCACAAAATTCAGCCAGGCAAAAGTTGGTCAGAAGTACCTTGTAGCACCTGATGATTTACGCTTCCAAGGATTCAACAACCGAATCAGTGAGGCAAGTGCTTAATCCCAACACCAGCTATGTAGCTCTTCTCTCTACTTTGTTCATGATGGAGAAAACTGTTGTATGAATTGGCTGTGTCTAAGATGATTGATCAATCAACAAAACCAACCTCCTCAGAATGACAAACCAAGACCACCTTGCAGGGTGTGCAACTTGAGGCGTATGAAGAAAAGATGGCCAAGATACAGAGACTGGTGGGTGAAGTGAAAGGCTCAGTCGAGGGTTTCAAAATCCGGATAGAGGTGGAGAGTGAGGGATGGAGGGGCCGCATGGAGGGCTTAGAAAAGGAGCTTGAGGCTCTCAAGGATGAAATGGATGATGAACTCTTGGAAACAAAGCACAGCATTCGAAATGAAGTGAAACTCAAGATTACTGACATGATGACAGATGCAGAAAAGATGAGGAGACAAGATAAAGAACAGGTATCAACAACATATCTTCTTCATCAGACAATATCCTACATTCCCCAATCTTTTGGCTGAATCTGAATTGAACCTAAGAATCTAAGTTGGGGATCAGCATTGCAAATGATGATGTTCTGGGGTGGGTGGATGGGTGGGTGGGGGGTAAACTGTGAGCAGGTGGAATCACTATTGGAAGAGATGATGGAGAAACGGTTCAATGAAAAGGATATGGGAATGGCAGAGATGCGGGGTGAGATAAGACTGTTGTGGGCTGAGGTGGAGGCTTTGTCCAAGGGAAGAGAGGAAGTCCAAAGTCATGTTCAGCATCTTGCCCAAGTTGCCCAAATTGCAAAGGAAAATGCCAATCATGAACAAGACATGCTTAAGTCAGAGAATGGTTTTCTACACCGGCAGCTCCAGACACTGAAACAAGAAGGCATTCAGGTCAGTTTCAGAACTCAAAAACACTTGACTTTGGAAAAGAGAACCAGGACCCATCTCTTTCATGACCATGACAGAATGCAAACAAGACTGTTTGTGTTTTTTACTGCAGGTTAAATTGGAATCTGAAGATTTTGCAGCAGTGCAAGCAGATTTCAAGCATTCTATCACAAACCTGACAAATGAAGGATCCAGCATGAAGCTTGAAATCCAGAGCCTCAAGAATGCTGAGAGAGTTATGAAGGTAAAGAGTGGTTCTAATCCAAGAGATTCTGACCCAGTTTCAGTCATCTGCAAAACTTCTTTCCTGCAATTGGGGAAAGAAAGAAAACAAAGAGCTTTTCAAACTCACATCTTTCACGTATTGTTCTATACAACAGGTGGAGATTGAGAACCTGCAGAAGCTGGTGGAAAAGATGCAAGAGGAAACTGAAGAGCTGGAGAAGGAGAGAGGGATCTCACAAATAGAAGGGGTCCGTGAGAGGCTGCTTATCATGGAGAGAGTTGAGGGTCTGTCACAGCTGTATCTTGGTGGATTGGAGGAGGTTCGCAATGATGTCTTCAATGTGAAGATTACTAGCCGGGATAGACTGGATGAGATTGAAAGCCAATGGAGTGAGTACAAGCGGCACCAAGAAAATTCTTCAGAAGATGGGCCTTCTTCTGGTTCTCGGCAAGTAAGTTCCATTCAAACATTCTTGTGCTCAGCTGTAGATGTATGCACATTTGCATGCAAAAGTATTTCAGGGTCTTTGGCAAATTACTAATTTCAGTTTTTGTGATGATGACCAGCTTCTTTGTAATGAGCTAGAGAATATGAGAACTGAGATGGCAGAGATAGTGGAGACTGAAAGACGATTCCTTGGGGAATCACTGGAAAGGGAGAGTGGTTGCATTAGAGATCAAGTGATGGAATTGTGTTCCAAAAATAAGAGTGAGATGATCAGCATGCTCAAAGTGGAGGTACAAAAGCGTTTGCAAACTGCAAGAGACAAAGTCTTGCTCATGACAGATGCACTCAAGCAAGAAATGGACAGATTGAAATCGCAGCTCAGTGAAGCACAGGTCTGAATCAAAAAGCCTGGATATGGATTTACTTCTTCACTCTTCTTCACAGTTCAGTTGTAAGAAGACCAGGAGGGATAGAGTAGTAACCTGAAAAGCTTCGAAATGTGGATCTGGAGTGCACAGGAAGGTGCAGAGGAGCTGGCACATGCTGTATCAATGGTGGAGCGGGAGAAAGATGTGGCTGCTGCAGCAGCTGCAGATGCTACCATGTTTGCTGCAAAAGCTGAAGAGATACTCTCTGAAATGTTGGGATCCTTCACTACTGAAATGGCAAATGCTCGTTGCAAGAGTGTTCAACTCCAGGTGTCGTCACAGTGTCAAACCCACAAGACAGAATTTGTATATAGAACAGTCAAATTCCAGTAACTAGCAGTCTGTTTCTCAAGTGCATTCTCATAGCAATTTCCAACAAAGTTCTCCTGTTCAGAGAGTTCACATGCTCAAGCAAATATAAGCAATTGCTGGGACAAACCCTACTAAACAACAGAGAATGTGAATAACTTGAGAAACCATGGTCTTGATATGCAGGAAAATCTTGCAATTGAGCGAGATTTAGCAGCAGCAGCAGCTTCAGAGGCCAGGAGAATGAGTCAGGAGCTGGCAAAGGAAAAAGAGTATGCACTGATTGCTGTCACAGAAGCTGGTGAGAAGAATCAGAAGCTGCAAGAGTTTTTGGAAAGAGAGAGCTCCAAAATCATGCACGCAGTAGCAGTTGTGCAGCAGGAGAAAGATGCTGCTTCACATGCAGCATCAGAGGCTACCTCATCAGCCCTCAAGGCTGGAGAAATGCTGTCTGAAGTACTGAACTCCTTCAATACAGAAATGGCAAAAGCTCGAACTATGAGTTTGCAGTTGCAGGTAGTTTACTTTATTTTCTCTCAAAGGGTTTCTTTCGAACAATCACAGTATGAAACCTTGTAACTTTATAAGTAAATCTGACCCATACTGCTGCTGCAGGTGGGTCTGGAGAGGGAGAGAGAGGGGCTTGAGAGAGAGAGAGAAGTGGCAATACAGCACAGCCAGCAAGCCCAGGACCGCTTCAGCCAGGAGCTGGAGCTTGCCATAGCTGGCTGGAAACGTGCAATGAATGCGGAAGTGTCCAAAGCTAAAGAGGTTTGTGAGGGGCTTGAAGAAGAAAAGAGGAGGGTGTCTACTGCACTTGAACAAGCTTCCCTTGCATCATCCCTTGATCATACAATGATCAGACACCAAGTACAAAGAGACATGGATTGCTACACCTCCAAGGTCAACTGCCGAGAACCAAAAGTAAAAAACTTCCTGAATGTGCAACACTTCCAACCGCAAAATTGGGATGTGAAAGTAGTGGGGTTTTGCCTGTTGGGTTCAACTCTAGAAACCTCCAAACAGATCCACTTCAACAACAGATCACAAAGCACCCACCTGAAATTCAAGTCCCTCCTCTATTTATTATATTTTGATGTCAAATTCATTGGGTGCAGACTGAGCAAGCTCTGAGCAATCTGTCACAAACTGTGAACCAAATCCAGGCATTCCATGACCAATACAATGAAGAGAAAAACCAGCGTGCAATGCTGAAGCTGCAAGAGACACAAGAACAGGACAGGAACTGGAAAGCAGAGCTCCATGAACTCAATGAGGTAAATATTATGTATTAAGTTGTACCATGGAGAAAAAATGATGCAAGCAGAAATTGGTCAGACATTCAAGCTCAAGATTCATGTTGAAAGGACACAATAACATTGTAGACATTGCCGGAATGGGATGAGGAAAAATAAAATAAAAGGGCACTGACATGAACCAAAAAAAACCTCTTTTCAGATGGTGCTCATGTTAGAAAGAAGAGTCAATGACTCAGAAGCTGAGCAATCAAACATTGAAGAGAAGATCAAGAACTTGGAAGGCATGCAAACCAACCTGGTTCATTCATTCAAGGAGGTGCAGACCAGCACCAGTGACCTTGAAAAGACTGCTGCAGTTAGTATTCCCAAATATGAAGCAGTGTCTAGTAGAGTGAATGAGCTTTCCTCCAAAGTGGAACAGATGGACAAAAAGTTTCAAGGAATCGGTTATGGTGAAACAGTTATCCAACAAGTTGCAAGGGTTGCTGAGTCCAAGGTGTGCAGCAGTTCAAGCTTGAAGGAAATCAGTTCAAAAATTAAAGACCTCTGTGAGCGAGTCAATGATGTAGATCGCACCCATTGTGAGGTATAATCTTCACAACTTCAAATCTCCAAATACAGGCACTACAATGTTGCAAGTAAAGTACATGAGAACATGCATACTCTTTACTGAGAAAAAGCATGGCACTTGTAGGATCAAAGAAACAGAGACTTAGAAGCCAGATGAAAAGCTAGCACCTTCACAGGTTTCACATCATGCCAGTGCACTTGCATCAAATTGATGTGAGCAAATCCCTGACAATGGCAGGCAGTTGAACTATTGGAGAATCGAGTGAATCAGCTGGAGAGCTCAGTTGGGCATCCAAATGGGCTTTCACTAGAATTGGATTCCATGAAGAAATCTGATGGAGAACAGATAGCCATTGATCAGAGCCAACGGTCAATGGGGAGCTTAAGACAAAGCATAGAAGTTTTGCAAAGGTGTTCAATGCCCTACATATCTAGCAAGATCCCTTTCCTGAAACTCTCGCAGTCATGAATACTGTTTGCTAGCTGAGGTTCTTTCACTCAGAAGAGTACCAAGATTTGCATCTGACACAAAAGACAAAGTGCTGACATCAAATTTTCCAATCAAAATCTCATATCTTGCTTTGATTCCAGGAGGGTGGACATGATAACAGCCGACTGCAATGATCCACTAGGCAGAGATCAGATAGTAAACTCCAGACTTGTTGGTCTTGAGAACCGTGTGGAGCATGTCGCATCTGCTACCTTCACTAATCTCCGGTGAGAATTTCCCACTTCTGCCAGAGTCAGGAGCCAACCAACCTCAGACGTGTTCACATTGTACAGTAGTTGAAGCATGACAAGAGTTTGACCTTAAAACAAGTGCTACATCTCCAGCCTATTCCATCTTCAGGTGCTGAGAAATAAATCTAGATAATGTCTGTGGGTTCTCTACAGTTTACTGGATGGCAAAGTTGAGCACATAACTGTGGGAGTGCAATCAGCGCTTGAGGGAGCAGCAATGGCTGAGAGTAAGTGTGGTGCTCTTGGAGCTGAGCTTGTAAAAGTTTTCCGGATGCTGACATCCTGCAACCAATACAGTCCAGTCCAGCAAACCCATGACCAGCATTCTCAGCCAACAAAGTGTGGAAGGCGTGGACAAAGCCATTCACCCCCAGTGAGAGCCTGTGAGCGCCACCGCTTGGATTCTCATAGCCAATCCCCTATATCAAGGAATGGTGGTTGCCCAACTTCTCCACCAAAAGCAAACAATCAAAGCCAAATTTCAATGATCCAGCCAAGACCTGGAAACATCTCCCCTAACCAAGCAGACCGGGCAATGAACAGGAAAGGACTAAGAGGGCCAGGAAGGGAGACAGTCTTTGTAAAAGCAACTCAATCTTCTCAGGTGCGAAAGGTCACTCTGCATCGAGAGAAAGAAAAAGGAGAGGGACAATACTCATGTGCATCTGAAGAGGGAGGAAGCCCCAAAAAAGAGAGGTGGTGTCACCTTCGAAATCCCTCAAGAGAGATTGACAGGGAGAAATCTGGGAAGGATTGTAAATCTCAAGGTCAGGTCCTTAGCATAGTTGACAAGGGTAGGCCAGTGGGAGGAGGAGAGCCTGGCCTAGATGGGCACCTCAAGATTGAAAAGCGTCAAGAAGGCTCTGCCAAAAACTGTCAAAGAACTAACATCCGCCTTGAGGCTGGCCGCATACATGTGAATGTAAGTCATCGCTCTGCTGTTGCAAACCAGTCAGAGAAGAGGGGAGACTTGATTGCTGTTCAAACCTAGGTGTTCCAGATGCACTTATGCAACAGCGTCACAGAAAACCTGTGTGTACAAGGACAATCTGGATAACTCCAACACATACAGGGGCATGTCATGCAAGAACTTAATTGCAGTAACACCCACATAAGGAGGTACACATTCACATCTCAACCTAACTTCCAGAATCCTTCTATTTCAGAGAGATTTAACTCAATCTCTCACAAGAAGCCTGAGGAAATCATAAAAAGAATCTCAAGCTTACAGAAGAAGAAGCCACATGAGGGGGAAAGGCAGATAAAGAGATTTGACCTGAGCTCTCAAATATACTCTCACAGATGTGAGTTGAATCTGTACAGCAGCAGAACTTCAGCACCTACAGCGAGTTAAGTGCATCTTCTGCTTTTCCATAGAGACCGACCCAACAAGATTTTTCTGTTGCTTTCTCTGGTACAAAGCCTTCAACCTTCCCTGACTTTCCATGAATTGAGGTTCCTGAGAGCCACTCAAAGTGACAGTAATGGATGATGCAACATATGTCAGACTATGCTAACAGCAGAATGCTGATCTATGCAGGAACAAAGATGAAGCCTGGTTCAGCTCATGAGACTTTACAGATCCAAAACCATGAAGTAGTTGGAAAAACATGAGTGAAATCACTGACCATGGAACACTGCAACAAGGCAACATGCTGCAGGAAAGCTATCTATCTGGTCAAGATGCAGATGGTGGACTTTATGAAGTCACAAATAGTTTTGGGTAGATCCATTTGGCTGTAATTCTTTGAAGAAGCAGCTTGTATCAATAGTCCACAGACATGACAAAAACAGTAGACTATGACAAAATTGCCACACTACTGTAGTAAATGTGAGAATGTGTCATTAGCACTATTTTCTGTTGACATATACAGAGAACATCCTCTTTGTACAATAGTATTACTTTTAGCAGAGGTTTACCACACAATCAATCAATTCCAGCAGACATACAGCTGAAATAAATTGAACAATTTTTGCATACTGTGCATGACAAGACAAGAATATGAGCAATCATGAACTCTCTCATATATTGAAAACCATTAACTTGCACTGATCACAATGGGAGCATTTCAAGGACATATTATGATAGTGGTTTTTGTCTCATAACCTCTTCATTCTACAAGCTGGTATTTCTAGACACATTGAGACTTACACAGAGAATAGTAGAGCATGGATTCTGGAAACCAAAAAAATTGAAAAAGGGAAAATCTGGAAGAACTTCACCATGGGGGCTACTCTTTGAAGTCATCCTTGTCATCAGCTGGAATGGGTCTGTTTCTCCAGAAGACGGCCAAAGCACTGCCTCCAAGTGCCATGAAGACCACACTCACAGCTGAGGGGACAGCAACAAGAGGATTGCTGAAATGCTTTTGAGCTAGAAGGAATCCAAGTGCTGAGCTCTGCATGCCGCATTCGATCGAGATTGTCCGGGATGTCGATTCACCAAACTTAAAAAACTTGGAAAGGAAGTAACCAAGGAGGAAAGCAGCAGCATGCAAGATTCCTACAGGCACGATGAGCTGTGCTCCCTGTGCAACAAGTACCTCTGAAACTTGTCCAATTGGACTTGCACATAACAATGTTGTCATGATCACTCCAACCAGTGGTGTGACAGTGATGATCTTTTCAACAATGCTGGGGAAGAGCTCATGTGCAAGCACTCCTACAATTGTGGGCATGAGAACCACCTGAAATGTGCTGATGGCAAGCCCTACTGCATCTACCGGTACAAGCTGACCTGCGAGAAGCTTAGTGAGCAGTGGAGTCATGAAGATGGCACCGATGGTGGAAGCTGTTGTCATGAGAACCGAGAGAGCTACATTCCCTTTGGAGATGTAAGTGGCGACATTGGATGCTTGACCGCCAGGACAACAGGAGACGAGTATGAGACCCGTTGCTAAAGGCGCGGAGAGCTTCATAGAAAGAGCAATCAGAAACCCTAGCAGAGGTTTTATGAGATATTGTGCAAGGAATCCGACTCCCACAGTCCACGGATTCCTCATACATCTTCGAAAATCCTCGAAAGTGAGAGTAAGTCCCATGGAAAGCATCAAAAAGCCCAAGAATAACGTGAACAAATCCGTCTGCAACCATGTCACTGCCGAAGGCTTATAGATTCCGATCACCGTCCCCAATATAACCCACACAGGAAACATAGTGGTGAGCACATCTACCACTTTCTCAAACGTGCTCAACGTCTTCTTCGTCGTCTCCGGAACTTCACTGGAATCTCCCACTGTTGCGCTTATCTCCGCCCTGCAAACCACGACATCCTCCGCCTTCCTTGCCCTCCTTCCACCAGTTCCTAGGTTCAATCTTCTTCCTGCTTTCTCCACAACCACCTTCCTATCACCACCTCTTCTTCCATCAGGAAAATAAGAAGCAACAGCAGCTCTTCCGTTCAAATGAGGGAGTGGCTGAAATTTCAACGAACCAAAGCTCGTCGACCTGTTCGCTTGCTGCTGCTGCAGTTGCTGTTGCGACCGACTGCTAGCTGAGAATCGAGAAAATCGGATTCCATAACTATTTCCCAAGCTACATCCAGCTACTGCTCGAGCTGCAGCAATGCTTGCCATGATGGAACAAAGGTAGAGTAACAGCAACCAAGCGAACAGGAAATCGCAACAATCTCTCCTCTCTGCAAGTTTAGCGATGGCGACAAGCTCACAGAAACAGCAACAAAACCCTAAAACACACACAAAACCGTTGCAAGGACTTTGTGTCGGGAAAAGCGCATTCTCGAAAACACGGGCAGAGAGAGAGAGAGAGCGCGCGATCCTCGAAATCGTAGGGTA
>Ga0116228_10002598_pt1 | contig 15681 bp, 6 predicted proteins | sample S1TSphfallax_2_FD_89694 | JGI IMG/M metagenome (GOLD analysis project Ga0116228, IMG submission 89694) | Host-associated microbial communities from peat moss isolated from Minnesota, USA - S1T2_Fc - Sphagnum fallax MG | ecosystem: Host-associated > Plants > Peat moss > Unclassified | place: USA...
ATCTCCTAAAAAAGATTTTCATCACTTTTTTTGGAAAAAAAGAGAAAAAGGGATATTTATTAAAAAAAAAAAAAAAAACAAAAAAAAAAATAATTTTTTTATTAAAAAAAAAAAAAAAAAAAAAAGAAAAAAAAAAAAAAAAAAACCTTTTTTATAAAAACTTATAACAAAAACAATTAAGGAGAAAAAAAATTCCCTTATGAGGGACATAATCAAGTAGCTTGTGGATTATTGAAAAAAAAGGTTTTTCTTTTGGGAAGGACACAATCGGATGGCCACCCAATTGTAAATTTATTTATTTTTTAAAGGTTTTCCCCCTTGTGAAGGACACAATCAAGTGGTTGTTCAATTTTATTTTATTTTATAAAATTCCCGTAAAGACACAATTAAGTGGGCACCCAATTGAGCCATAAGGACTCAATTGAATAGCCACCCAATTGTGTCCCTAAAGTGTAATTAAATGGCCACCCAATTGCTATATATATATATATATATTTCTTTAAGGACACAACTAGGTGGGAACTTGGTTATTAGAAGAAAATAAATATTTTTAAAAATATATATTCATTTTCCTTAATGACACAACTAGATGACCACCTAGTTGTGTTCCTAAAGAACAATTGAATGGCCATTCAGTTGTTTAAAAAAAACATTTTTTTTCCTCTATGGACATAGTTGGGTGGCCACCCCATTGGGCCTTAGGGACACAACTAAGCGGGAACTTGGTTGTTAGAAAAAGAAAACAAAAAAACAAAAACAAATATTCATTTTTCATTAAGACACAAACCAGGTTGAATCCTTATGGCCCAATCAAATGCCTACCCAATTGTGTCTCTAAGGGGGGAAAAAATTATATAAAAAATCGGGCGGCCATTTGATTGTGTCCTTCCCAAAAGAAAAATCTTTTCTTTAAACAATCAATAGGCCATTTGATTGTGTGCCTCCTAAGGGGGGAAAAAAAAATCTTCAAATTTTTTTGTTATAAATTTTTATAAAATATTTTAAAAATCTACATTCTTCATTATTTTCTTATTTTAACATATTTTGTTTTTATTTTTCAAGTGATTAGGGTGTTGTCCATACACTATGAAAAAAAGGGGCCTTCTACAACTAGCCTTACAACTTAGTTTTTGAATTGCAATGACCACTTGCAACTCATCCCATTTATATGTTGTGAGTTTTAATAAACAAATTACATGAATTGTAGAGTTGCAACTCAATGTATATACGATGAAATGCAACTCTATCAAAACAATTCATTTTCAATTACAATGCAACTTCATTATAATTACACCCATGATGTCATGCTCATGTTATAAATTGTCATCCATTTATTAAAATTTAACATGTGACATTATGAATTTTTTGGACATAAATTTATTTATTTATTCAAAATATTGATCTCCATTGTTAATGATGGTTTGAAATTTAACACATGTCATAATTTAAAATTGCCACATGGCATGTTAATTATATATATATAATAGTTAGGTAGGTCATACATAACCATAGGTTGGTGGTGTAACCAAAAAATGAGGGTGCTTAACTTAAACAATCACCCTACAACCTACTGGATCTACACAGGATTTGCAGTTTCTGAAGTTCTGAAACTAACTACAACTCCTAATCTTCTCTTCCTAGTCACAAAAATTTGCCTACATACACCCACAAAACTTCTGCATATACACAATTTGTGCTCATGGACTCTCACAGCTCTGATCACAGAACTTGGAACTTGTACCTTTATTTACACAAAGTCTAAGGACTACCTACTTTCGATCTCTAGCAGGTTCATCACCGATCAGAGATCTAACAAGGCATAGCCTTTCAGATCAGAAACACTCAGCGCTCGCTCAATCCAAAAACCTCCAATTTGCTCCCTCACAAATTATCTTCTTTGCTGAAGTCTTATGTACTGTATGCTCATAAGTCTAATTGTACTCAGGAACTTCTAATACAGAATCATCTGAGTTTTATCCTACCAGTACCCCTCACAGAATCTGGCTCTCATGCAAACACATTCAACAGATCTCTGGTTCCAAATCCCACTCTATCATTCTCTCAAACAGTGCTTCATGAAAAACAAAAGCAACTTTTGGCTGAGCTACTGGCACAGCGGAAAGTTTGTAACCAACCAAGAGCTCTGTCAATAATCAGATCTCCTTTCCTGCCTACACATCTCTAAGTTCATCTACCACACTCTCCACTAATCCTCCCTCTACTACATATTCTCTCCCAAAAATTTTAGGACCTCCTCCCTAGTTCTACTCTTCAGCTCCTCCATAAAAAAAATCCGCCTCCCGAACCTTCTACTTAGCCTTTTAGATTTTCACACCTCCTCAACCACTGTCGTCGTTCCAACCGCCTCAGCTCATAATTGCAATTCCACTCCTCTTCATAATTTCGCGCCGCCTCACTCACGCGTGATCAGCCTGCGCGCTCATTTAGTAGCAGCCGCCATGCATTCCTTCCTGTACCACATCTCACACCACCCAAAGAGAGATCTCCCCATGCACTCCCATGCAACAGTAATGGAGAAACTGTCGCAGCAAAAAAAAACGGCTAATAAAGCAAATTTAAATCTCAAGATCAAGAAGTGTTCACATTAGTGTGGCGACCTAATTTCGTGTTACAATGGGTCTTAATACCTACATACCTTGGACCTACCTACCTACCTAGGTAGGTAAAAAATAAGACCTATTTACTTACCTAAGTAAGTAAGTAGGTAGAAAACACAAGATTAAATGAACTAAATAAATAGCCATGATTTTATTTTTTTTAAATTATGTTTTGTTTTTAGGGTTAAATTTTCTTTAACTCATCCCAAAACAACACATTTATATGAATGTGCAAACATAAAAGAACAACTTTTTTTATCTAATTTGTAAGATAAGATTCAAAAACAAAACATATGGGTAAAATGTCTTAGTTTTTCTTTGGTTGCAAATTGAGTTGCAATTGAAATGCAACTATAGAAAGATTTTCCCACATGTTTTGTGTTTGTTTTTCATTATGAAAATTATACAATTAAATAAGTGATTAGATGATAATTACACGTGTAAATTAATTATTTAATTATTTAAAATAGTCATTCGAATTATTTATTCGAATTACTTATTATCTTCCGATAATTAATTATCAAAATAATTTATCATATTTTATGAAAAATAATTATCTGAAACTTAAATTTTTGAATTAAATATATGATAATTATTTACTTGAATTCATTATGTAATGAGCAAGTTATTTAAATTAATTAGTCTAGTTCAAATAATAAATTACTTCATAAATTAGGATAATTAATATCAGATAATTAATTATGTTAATTAATTAAACATTTATTTATTTTCTATTTATTTCAAATAATTTTCCATTTACCTTCAGATAATTTATTATTAGATGATTAATGATTTAAATTCATATAATTACTCACTTATCATTTGAATTTTTGAAAATTTTATGAACTTATGAATGAAACTTATTTATAATTCATAATGATTAGTTTTTAGTTTAATTAATTAATTAATTGATTGATTGATTAATTAATTAATAATTAATATTTAATGAGTAATTATTTATTGAAAAATAACTCATTACTAAACATTCAATATTAAGTATGAGTTTGGGTTAAAAACATACAAATATAAATAGGCATATCCATATGTGCATTGAATTGAATTTTTAATATAATATACACATTGCTTTTAATTTCACATCTAAATTAATTATATGTTATCCAATTAATTAATTAATTAATTAATTAATTAATTATAAATAAGTAATAATTTGGTAATTATTGATGAATTAATAATTATCTTAAATAATACATCTAATTCATTATGAAATATCCCCAACTTGGATAACTATTTTTTTTATTAATATTTAATAAGTGATCAAGTTTTAAATTAATGTAAAATTAATTATATGAATTACACTTTTTTATTTATATTAATAGTCAAATTATTGAAACAATATTTATTTACAAAACATTACATATTTATATGTATCCTTCTTACTGCAATTGTATTATAAACATAACATAGTTGAACATTAATACTTTAGTGATCATACTAATTGTATCAATGGAATCATAGTCAAAAATCAATTACAAATGTCTTCCATAATGGGTGATGAAAATGTGAATATGTGACATGATCGCATGTATGTATATTGTACACTAGTTGCAACATAATTATTTTTTTACTAGCACATTTATAATAATTTTAAAATAATTATCACATGCAACTACAATGAAACTATTGAAAAAATCAAACATGTTTGACTATATATATATGCGATGTGTATAAATTATCATAAAGAATACTTATTTTCAATACATTTGCAACTATAATATAACTATGTGATTTTTTGACATGGCAATTTATTTATTAATACACCATATTTCAAAGGGGATAGTTGCAAAATAGTTGTATATGAATTTTTTTTGAATTTTAGTTCCAAGGTAATGTAGTTTTGATGAATGCGATATTTCATAGTGATAGTTAGCCTTAGTGCACCTCCATTCCAAAAAGTGTGTCGAAATTGTCATGTAAGAAATGTCATCATTTGTTCAATGGGTGATGTTCATTGTAATGTTTGTCATTCAACATCGAAGGTTCATAAATTAAATTTTTTTTTCCTTTTCCTTACCTCCCAAATTTTATTTCATTTTCCTTCCCCCTTACTAGCACAAGTTCTTTAAAAAAAAATTCAAAAAAGAAAATGCAATTTTCTTCATCTTTCCTTGGGGCAAAATTTAAATTTAAAATAGATTTTGGAATAAAAATCATTTGCACAAGTTGACAAATTATGCAAATCTTGTTGTGTTTTATTTCATGTTATTAACACATTTCAAAAGTCCTTGTTGGTGCGCACACATTATTAGGAAATGCGTACTAGTTCATTTTGGGTTTCACTAGATTTTGAGTGAACTTGGACATTTTTACCTAATGAAATTGTTTAACCCCCTAATGAATTGGGACCTGTTGCTACGGACAATGATTTGTTTCATTAGTACCTAGTGAAACAAAGTTATTTTCAAATGAACTACATATTTATCAAACCATTCATTTATTAGTTAATTAATTAATTAGCATGGAAATCAATTAATTTTTAATTATAATATATATCATATTATTGATAATTTCATGATTTTTTAAACCTATGATTTATTGACACGTGTCACTACCTATGCTATGTTAAAATCCTAACCTATGTAGGTAAGTAGGCCATGTAATCAACTTAGACACCTATTATAGGGATTCGAAAAAAAAATTCGATCGACATACCATTGTTGACCACACATAACACCCCCCATGAGGTTTGATCCCTTGACCTTTGGAATGCAAGCAAACACCCTTACCATTAAACCACCCCGCTTGTTATAATAATATGTTACATTACATTATATTTATTAAATACTTCATTTTAAACATTATAAAAACATAAACTTTGAAAATTCATATTTTAATGAGATTTTTTATTCAAATGAAATGACTCGAGTTTATTTATTTTTAAATTTCAATGGTACATAATTACATTTATTTCTTTTTGAAAGTTTAAAATCATTTGAATGAAAAAAATTGAATATCATTATTCAATAACATTGCAATGATCATTATTTTGCAAAAAAAAAGGTTTAATAAATGGATTTTTTTTGTTAATATAATATTATTACTTGTGTTAAACTATTTTCAATTATAATTTGACTATTTTCATTAATTTAAATTATTTCACCCAACATTATTTACACCTATTTATGGTTATTCTCAATTACCTTTTGGTTATTTTTGGCTATTTCATCCTAGGCTAATTTTGGTTATTTAAAGTTACTTTTGGCTATTTTAATTTATTTCACCTTATGTTATTTTCAACTATTGTAAGTTTTTTTTCGCTATCATAAGTTACTTTTGGCTATTGAAGGCTATTTCACCTTATGTTATTATTGTCAATTTTACGTTATTATAGACTATTTCACCTTAAGTTATTTTTGTCTATTATAAATTATTTCACCCTATATTACTTTTGTCAATCATAAACAACTTTAATATATGGCTATCGGTTGTTTTTTTTTATTAGTGTTATTGGTGGTTAATAATGGCTATTGGTACCTATTCTATTTGTGGCTATTAATGTTTTTTAGTGGTTATTATATTAATGACCATTAGTAGTTATTCTACAAGTAGCTTTTGGTGATTATTCTATTGGTGGTCATTCTATTAATGATTATTTAACGCACTCCCAAGCTCCTTGATAGACTCAAATGTGAGTCTAAAGTGAAAACAATGGAAGAGAAAGGAATTGGGGACACGCTCCTTGGCTCACAGCACTTTGGGGGGGTAAAGGGGCATGTTGAAGCTCCGAGATTGGACTAGGAAGAATGACGATCATTTAATCACTCGCACGGACTTACACAAAACCAAACAACAAGTTGATTAATTATCACTAGTGATAGTGCAAAATTCTACCATTAGCACTGTTATGTGATGTGATTAAGTGTACAATTAAGCCACCACCTTCCCTCTTATAGTATATTTTGTGCCTCTCCACGAGGCCCACATCCAAATGGCATTTTGTCTCGGGACTCCCAAAATTCTCACAACTGGGACTACCATGACTTTGCAACCTAATAACTTTGCATGCAGACCTCCGATTGAAATGAATTATGAAGCAAAGTTGTAGCCTTCATTGAGAGTTTTGCAACAATATGTCTCACACAAGGAAATTGAGGTGATTCCCAACTTTTAGTGATCGAGAATCAAATTGCCAATTTGACCCACGACCTTTCTTTTGGCCATAATTTGTGTTTCAGATGTTGAAGTGGGTCATGCAAACCCATTTTAGACATTTACGTTCCAAGAGCTTTCCAATGATATAAAAAACTCCTCAATCCATTGAATTTGGACCCCTAAAATCGCTCTTTGAAAATTTGGAAATCCACTGTGACTCCAATTCCCAAAGTGGAAGCTCCCTTGGAAGTGTGAGGATCATTGAAACGTATGTATAGAACGTGCGTATAATACACTCGTATTATACATCGTATAATATTAACGGCTACTTTTCAAGTATACAGAAGTATTGAACCCTATGTATAATACAGCATATAATACACGGCCATGTGTGCAATTATACAACTGCGCGTGTTGTAATTGCGTTTATTGTGTTTCTTGAAATGTGGGCTGTATAATATATGTATAATACGTGTATAATACGTTTTGTGATTCGTGATGCGCCCCCAACAGTGAATACAGCTCACATTTGTTCACTGTATCAAACAAAATGTATTATACACGTATTATACGTATTATACAGCCCACATTTCAAAAATTCATAAAACACAGTTCAACTGAGGATTCATTCCCTCACACTTTCTTACACTCCCACGAACATGCAATGTGACTCTTGGGCTTCCCTTTTGGCTCGCAACCTTGTAAGGGGCCTTGGTCGCAAGCCCAAGGCTAGGGTTGCAACACTATTGATAGTTATTTTATTAAAAGCTATTGGTGATTATTCTATTAATGGTTATTGATGGTTATTCTATTAATGGTTATTAATGGTTATTGATGGTTATTCTATTAATGGTTATTGATGGTTATTCTATTAATGTTTATTGGTGGTTATTTTATTAATGCTTATTCATGGTTATTCTATTAATGGTTATTTGTGGTTATTCTATCAATGGTTATTTGTGGTTATTCTATTAATGACTATTTGTGATTGTTCTATTAATGGTTATTTGTGACTGTTTTATTAATGGCTATTTGTGATTGTTCTATTAATGGTTATTTGTGGTTATTGATGGTTATTTCATTAATAACTATTGGTGATTATTCTGTTGTAAGCCATTTGTGGTTATTATTTTGGTGGGTATTAATGGTTATTTTATTAATGGTTATTAATGATTATAAATTATTGTTTGATATTATATGTTATATAACAAGTATTGATGATTGTTACATTCTAAATGATTATTTGATATCCTATGTTATAATATCATAAGCTATTGGTAATTATTATATTATAGGGTATTTAAAATTATTTTTCATAGGTTATTATTTTTTATTCTAAGTTAGTTTTTCCTTAGGTCATTATTATTTTTTAAAATTATTTTAAGTTATTATATTTTGGATAAAATAATTTATAACAACATAAAGCAAAATGACCTTGAATAACTTAAAGTATAACTTAAAAGAACATATATTAATTTCAAATAAAATAATATAAAATATAGCCTAAAGTTAGTCAAATAATTTAATTTAGAATAATTTAAAAGCTTAAAATAAACTAATTAAGATACCTTAAGATAAAATAACATATAATAATTTAGGGTACAATATTTTATAATAGCCTATAATAACATAAATTATAAGTAATAATAACTAAAGTAACTTAAAATAATATAAAGTATATCATAAAGTAACATAGATAAAAACTTTTTTTAAAATAAAAATAAACCTATTCACTACACTAAATTGTAATAATGAATTATGTTAACTAGTAATGAAACATGATGTCTACATAATGATATTATAGTGAAATAACTTTCACCAAGGTGAAATCAGTAAAATTCAATGAAATTATTTCACTTTTAAGGTCCCATAATGATTTAAGTTAATAAATTGCACCCCACTTTGGTAGTAGTGTATTGAAAAGGTTTTTGAACCTAGTTGTACAAGTTTGAAAATTATTAATCCATTTATTCATCTCAAAACCAAATATGATTTGTTGAAGCTTTATTAACAAGTTTATGATACAATTCATGTCATTAACAATGAGTTTCATGTTTGGTTTGTAAAGCTAAAAGAGAGGAGAAAAAATGAATTGAATAAAGGTGGCCATGTCAAAATATGCAAGAAAGGTCAAAGAAAAGAAGTGTGACTTATTAAAGGTGGTGGGTTAATGCATTTGTCTAGTAAAAGTGGAGTTGATTAGATGCAACATGCAAATCTAGATCACATGTTGTAATCAATGGAATGTAAGGGTTCATAGGTAGATGCCCATTTGGTGTTTCATCAAGGGATTTGTCCAAGGTTGATGAAGTTATTATTATTTATGATCTGTTGATGCAATGCAAGGCAAGGGTTTTACATTGCATTTGGGGGAAGATTCCCATAATGTTATGAAAAATAAAAAATAATTTTATACATAATGGAAGTGCAATATATGTAGTAATGATTGATTATAACTTTTATCTAAGATTGAAATGATAATTTAAAATAATAAAAAAGCCTTAATGAAATACTTGTATTCATAATTTATTGTGCATTATTCCAAATATCCAATCCCCCCTTCATTCAATTGCTATAAATAATTAATATCCATGTGCAAACCAATTTTGGTTTGGTATATTACAATACTTCAATTGATTTGACATTAATTAATCTTGTTAATTTACCATAAATCATTGCATTAAATGCCAAAAATTTGAAATTTGGTAATGACAAGCAAATCCAAGTTGCATTTTCCTTCAAATTAATCATATCATATGATGAAAATTAATGAAATTAAACACATTTGGTGAAGTTTTTTTATCTTGAAAATTGTTGTTTCTTAATTCTTATAAGGAAATGCCTAATCATCTTCTTTAGTATTTGCATTTAATCACTAGCTTGAAAAAAAAATTTGAGAATTTTCAATGCACAATTTAAAGGTAGCCTTGTTTATTTTTTAATATATTACAAAAATAGTAACTAGATCATGAAAAAGGATTATATTGCGACGAAGTAAGGATGATTAGCATATTAATTATTCTTTCATAGGGCCATGGGAATAGTTTTGTTTTAATAACATATTGAACCTTGTTGGCAAATAATTTTTTAAAAAATGTATCAAAAGAATTTGGTGTGCATTAAGTGGATGAAAAATTATTCTTTGTTTCATTCATGTCAAAAATAAAAATAATCTTATCATGTGGGCCAAAAAGTTAAAACATTGAAAAATGACATTTTATGTGTTAAAATGCATTTTTAAAAACCAATTAAAAAAATTTGACACTAAGGTGCCAAATCCATTTGAATATTATGGTATATGTTTTGTATCAACATTTGTAGCTAGGACCTTAACAATCTTGTGTGGTTATTTGAATTTTCAATGAACCATTAATTCCAATTCTTTTAATATTATAAAATTGAAAATCCATCAATTTTGATTATTGTCATGTTTATTGAAAAAACCATTAAGAAGCTATAAATTGCATGAAAATTTTAAGAAAGAACCAACGATCTTTTGGTCAATTGTTTGATTTTTTTCACCTTTTAAACAATTATGGATATATATTAGAACTAGACCTTTTATTTGTTTTGAAGCCCACAATTATGAATCCTAAAAATCACCTTCATAATTGGTAGTGGTCTATTCCAATGTGTTTTAGGTTATAAGAAAAACCTTTATTTATTTATTTTAATTGTTTTTATCAAGCTAGTTTAATTAGCTTTTGTTTGTTTATAAAATTGGGATTCAATTTTGGATCTAATGTTTTAATGTCAAGGTTAATTCTAATTTCATTTTTTTATAATTTCAAATCAAGCCAATTTTTTTTTTCTAAAGTAGGTTAAGGTAAGGTCTAATTGACCTCTCAATTATGTTCCACAACACCATTGTTCCAATATTAGATGGTAATTTGGACAATTTTGATTTCCTACCACCTCTTCAAGTAATTATCCCATAGGAACAAGATCAATGAATGGTGGAAGATCATCTTGCAAATCAATTAATGATGATAGATCATCTTCCAAACCTTGTTTTGCTTCAAATGGTTTTTTTACCAATGTGATATCCTTCCCATGGTGCCTTGCTACCCTTTGAACAACATATGTGTGTTTGTCTTCAAAGAATGGGTACCATCATTCCTCCTTCTTGATCTTTTGTTATCTTGCTATTGGTCAACTACCATCCACCATAAGATAGTAAGAATACCAATATGGTATTGTCGTTCCTTTATTTGCCACAAAGAAAGGGTACCTTTGTCCTTCTTCGTTATAAATATCTTGTCCCATTACTAGCCATCCACCCGTCATTGGGTAGTAATACAAGTAGGGTATTGTTGCCCACACAATAATAGGTAAATATTTTTCCAATTTTATTTTATTTTTTTGAAAATAGGTACATGCCTCCCTAGTTATCCATTTTCTCACCTCCCTTTGTTGATTTGCTTCCAATTGCACCCTTGATGATAGTTCTATATCAAGGTCTTCCATCCTTTTTTTGAATTATTGGGTCCATTCACGATTCGGGTACCAAAAAAGGAAAAAAAGATGTAAGGACTTTTTAAAGCTATTTTTTGCAAATAACATTTACATGAAACAAACTTAAGTGAGAAAAATTGAATAGTTCAATATAAGATAATTCATGTGTTAATGGTGATTTTTCACATTCATACATAATTGTGTATGAATATTTTAGTTTAATGCTAGAAATGTAAAAAATCCCGTAAAATCCCAAAATTAGTTTCAATGGACAACCAAACATATTTTTTGGCAAGGTTATTTCATGCACATGTGACCTACATATAAAGCTAATCATTTTGAACCCATTGAACATTTTTTTTTAATCAAATGGTTTAAAAAATGAGTCCTTTGCCTTGTAACCATTTCCTTCAAAATTTCAAGACTTTGAATTTTTTGTATGATTTGGTTTTTTGTCAAGTTCATCCAATGAACATGTATTTTCATAGAAGGGGGCATGTTTTTGTTGTATAAATTTTTTGAAATCAATTGGATGATTTTATGCCTTCCTTTTGATTATTTTTTTAAAAATGTACTTTAGACATTTGATTCCTTTAGTTTACAGGACTCAAAATGACATTTACATAATATTAAAATTATTTTAAATTATTTTAATTAATTTAAAAAGACATCATTTATCTATTGGCATACAAAAATCCACTACAATTATAATAATGTAAGATAAACAAAAATCCAAAGTTGTCATTTACAATCCTTTTTCAATTCAACACTCCTTTTTGGTACCCCAATTATGAGTGGACCTTCCTAGTGAATGTCCTTGTCATCATGCTTGTTGGATGGTAATGTATTTCTGCATATTACCCTCCACTTCCAATTGTTATTAAAAGTAAAAAAATAATTTCTTACAATATATAAGTCAATAGTGGTAGTGTAAATCCAATATCTAAGATTTCAAATTTGGACTTGGTTCTAAGGGCTTGCTACCTTCCTTGGTCTGATTTACCCAAGTTGTGTTGTTGACTTTATACTTAATGAAACAACTACCCATTATTCTCCTGCCTTTTATATGTTGTTTTTAATTCAACATCCCATTATTTTGCTTTAGAGTACAAATAACTACCTTTTATACCACTTTTTTTCACCCATCTCATAAAAAACTTTCACAAATAAAAATTTAAAGTCAATTTTTTTTTCCAACAACAAATTTGAAGGTATTACCATCACAATGTTTATGGTAGCTAGCAAAAAGGTTATTATTGTCATTTTGTTTTATTTGTTGTAATACCATCACAATCCCTTATTTTTTCCAAAACTCACAACCATTAATTTTCCCCTTGAAAAACCCCATTAACAATGAGAAAAAACACAAAAAGTTGGAACTTTCCCCAAAACATAAAACAAAACCCCAACCAAATATTTGGAAACCCATCCATAATACGTTCTAATTAATTTTTCCAAAGTACCTTCATCTTAAATTTTCCCAAGACAAACACCTTGAAAATTTTCCCATAAAACAAAACCCCAAAATCCAACTAGGTTATGAAATTCCACATCCACGGCATGGTAAGAAAATAAAAAATTACATACTTGCCAAAATTTTGGGATTGTATCCATGGCATGGTCACAAAATGTAAAACCACAAAATTTGGTAATTTAATTACCATGAAGGAAAACGATGTCAGGTGGAAAAAAATAACAAAAAACAATGGAAATACATGAGAGTGAAACTTATCTTCTATTTGCTTATCATCTTGCAACAATTACAATGTTGTAGTAGGTATCGTCTTGTAGTAACTACCATCGTGCAAAAGTTGCTACCAACCTATAATAATTATCATTATACAACAACTATTATCTTTCAACATTTATCGTCATGTTGCACCTATCATCATATGTAAACTTGAAATAAAATTTAGAGTTCTTGTAGACCTCTTATAATTATTGCCTATCATCCACAACATCAATCTACCTTCTATAGGTTTTTAAAACAATGACTACTTTCATGCTATTGTTCTCCAATGGGAACTATCCTCCTAGAATAGCCCTAGCTACCTTCATATTCCAATAATAAATATAAAGAATAATTTCATTGCAAAATAAAAGAAGAATCAAACTAATAAATTAATATTCTACATCAATTAAGAAGAAACTATTTGCTTTGCCTTCCTATAAAAGTCAATACAAACAAAAATAAATAATGCATTGAACCCCTGAACCCATTAACTTCATCCCTTAGGTAAATAAAACATGATAAATAAATATACCATTAGTAACTAATGAATTAATAGATTGCCCATGTGATTAATTAGCTTTGAAAGTTCTACCCTAACATTAACTACGTTGGATGTGATTGTGAGGCATGTTATTATACATATTTGAAATTTTTTTTTGGAGTATTATTATTGGAAAGTGGATATGATTAGACATGGAAAGACCATGTGTCTAATTGTGCATTGTGTCATCTTCCCAATATAGATGGCCAAATTAATTCATCTTTAGTAGTGATCCCCACCAGCCTACATTGCATGTTGTGAATAATCTTCAATGGTTGTCACAATGTTGATTTATGATTGGTGTTCCCAAGGTTGGCATATGGGATGTTTAACATTGCCATTAGAAAAAATGCATATTAGAATATAGATTTGTTATTGGTGCACTAAGTAAATTTAGGTACCTTTTTTTATGGTCAACATTAAGATTTTTAAAAGCTTTTCCTTTGTGATGATTCAGACTTCAATAGGAATTGGAGGATTATAGTTAGGTGATTAATAATGAAGCTCACATTGCACTTGGCTTATAATTAGTCTTTTCACCTTAAAACCAAGGCGTCTAATAATGAAGCTCACGTTGCACTTGGCCTATAATTAGTTTTCTCACCTTAAAACCAAGGTGTCCATCATAGTGGATTTCATAACGATAGTTTCCTACATTACCATTTGGCTTAAAGGGATTTAAACCTAACAATCACTGCAATAATCAATCTCCAATGAAGGTTCATTTAGATAAATTACCTTTTTAATATGAATTAAAAAATCCCCCATGAATTTAAACCTCGAACCCTAAAAGAAAAAATAAAATAACAAACAAATAATTATATCAAATAATGATGGCAATGAACACCATGAACCATAAGCAAGAGACCAACAAGGCAATCACTACTAGGAAGAACAAAGAAGTAGACAATAATGATGAACGAAGAACCATAACTAGGAACCAACAAGGTGATTGTGATTAGGAGGAGTAAATAAGAAGGTCATGGTGATGAAGATGAATGTTAACAACCACAATTATGAGACCAAAAAGGTGATCACAATTACAAAGAACAGTGATGACAATGAATGTTAGGAATCACAACCAAAAGAACAACAATGTGATCACGACCATGAAGAACATATAAAAAGACCCAACACTAATGAACATAACCAAAAGACCAACAAAATGATCATGATTAGGGAAAACATATAAAAACAACAATGGTGATGAATGTTAACAACCAAATCATGAGATCAATAAGGTGACCATGACTAAAAGGAGCAAAGAAAAAGGTGATGGTGATGAACATGAAGAACCACAACCAAGAGACTAACAAGGCAATTTAAACTATAAAAATTAAAAAAGAAGGTGACAACAATAAGCACCAAGAACCATAACCATGAAACCAACAAGGCAATACCATCCATAAGGAATAGATAGAAAGGCAATGATGATGAGCACCATGAACCATGACCAAAAGACCAACAAGCGATCATGACTAGGAAAAGTAGAGGAAAAAATGATGGCAATGAATTAACAAAAAAAAAAATGTGAAAAAAAGTAATTTACAAATGAAGAAGACATAAACCAATGTGATGGTAGTCTATTCTTGTTTATGATAACCTCCCAACACTAAACCATAGTGGTCTAGCATTGGACTTACAATGGAGAATCCACAACTCTTGTTGATATACACCCTACCAGACCAACATGTGTGCATTACCCAGTGTTGACTGGATATTGCTTTCTTTTAGTAACCGCCGGGTAGGTTTTTTGAATTTTTGGTGGGAGGCCACACAGGTTATCAATACCAATGTCAAAAAAGAATTGGTTGTCAAATAAGCTATCAAAAATTTGGGGTGCTAATTGGTAGTTATGCATAAGGGTAATTGAGTTATCAAATAATCAATTAATAACCACCTGTTATCCTATTCATAAGTCTTTTTTTGAATAAAAAATTATTATTTCTGGGTCTTTCTGTTTAAAGATTGATAACCTACCTAATGATAATTGGGTCATCCAGGTAGGTTATTAGATTTTTTGGAAAATTCAATTCCAGGCGGCTGTCAATTGATAACCGGTTTTTTTTTAATAAAACCAGTTACCAGATGGTAGGTTGTTGATAACCGACTTGATAACCGGATCAAATTAGGTCAAGGGTTCGAACTCGGAAGCAGGCAACAAACCCCTCTTGCACTTGCTGCTGCACGCTTCGTTCGTTTTGCTACTGCCCGCAAACTCTTCG
>Ga0116228_10002605_pt1 | contig 15663 bp, 6 predicted proteins | sample S1TSphfallax_2_FD_89694 | JGI IMG/M metagenome (GOLD analysis project Ga0116228, IMG submission 89694) | Host-associated microbial communities from peat moss isolated from Minnesota, USA - S1T2_Fc - Sphagnum fallax MG | ecosystem: Host-associated > Plants > Peat moss > Unclassified | place: USA...
TCCCATACAGCAGAGACTTTCTTGCTACCAGTCACGTTCTTTCTTTCTCCCGATTCTCAACCTGAGGTAATTCTTTTGCTTTCCCATTGTCGGGAAATGTCAGGAAATATTCCCGTTGCTGCTCAAACGGGAAAATCCCATACAGCAGAGACTTTCTTGCTACCAGTCACGTTCTTTCTTTCTCCAAGATTTCTATCATTGGGCAACTGATGATTAATGTTTGGCAGCTTGACTAGAGAAATAGGGTGATTGGGTTTGATTTTCTTCTTCTCTTGATCGCTACTCCAGATGACACACCTAGAGATTCTCAACCTGAGGTAATTCTTTTGCTTTCCCATTGTCGGTATTATCGCCAGGGGAGAAACTTGTCTACTGCTCTGACTATCATCACATCATCACTTGAAAATGTGAAAGTCGGCCACCAACTGCAATGTTTCTGCCCAAATGAAGCACTCAAATTGATCCGTAGCATATGTTCCAATGTCCAATCTCTTCATTTAGTTGTTCAGCTGCCTACAGTTACTCGATGCATGACTTCTAAAGCCATAAAGATCATCACTCAAAAAAGGTGCCAAATTACAAAGTAAATTTGCCAATGTGGTAGTATAAGTTAAACTTGCAACGTTTTGTCAGAAACCGAGATATCTGGTTCTTCCAAAAGCGGCCACTGCCCTTTCAAAAGCTAGACCTTCTTCCTCACGAAAATTGCTGACCACCCCAGCATTCAAGCGCCAATTGCAACTTTGCAAAGATAGAAACAATGATAGTAACTCAAAACACAAACATGCTAGCAGGAACAGGAAACTCAAACAGAAGCATACAGAATCGGCAGAACAATTCACTCGACTAAACATCAAACACCTCCAAATCCATCCATAGGACCTTTTTAATTTGTACTAAGATGCAGCATTTTGCAAACTATGCCAGGGTATTATATGATATATGGGAATTAGTCCCCATTGAGGGTGCATTGGGTTTGTTGTTAGATACGTTTTGAAGGAAACAGAAATGCAGTAGTTTGGTCATCACCCACATGAAAATATGAAATTTGATGACACCCAACAATTCAGCTGCAAAACTGAATCGGTGAGTGGTCTGTACCTTACACAGTTTGGTGAAATGGCTGGCAATTAGATAAAAGACCACCTACACTGCTGCTTATCATTGGAGGGGCGTGAGCTCGTGGTTTTGATAAAAGCCGACATCAACAGAAATCCGTTGTCCATGTGCATTGTGCAGTGCCCAGCTGTATTAAATTCCACTTTAAATAAGTGTACCCTATTCCAGCAAAATAGGTAGGTGAAGTACGAAGCCAGATTCTATGAGTCCCCGAACCCCATGTTACTGAGTCTCCAACTCCATCTGGCAAGAATCCCGCATGTACACGGTCAATGTGAAGTACTCCTTTAGAAACCTGGTCATTTTCTAGGGTAAACTGGCCAATCACCGATTGCTTGCCTATGAACGAACACTTTGGCAGATTTTTTCAATTCTTCTCCATTTTGAGTGATTTAAAATGTAATAGGAGCGCCTTCTCAAGCTTTACAAATCATCTTGGAAATGCAAAGCTGAAGGAGCAGCTCAAAAAGAGAGCAGTAAAGAAAATACGTTTTTTCAAATTGCAAAATATGTTTTTTCTCATCTTTTTTCATTTTGACCCCTCCTAGTTTCAAATATCATAACTTTCTTATTTCTTGTTCATTTTAGACGATTTAAAATGTTATAGGAGTGCCAATTGAAGTTTTACAAATCATCTTGGAACTCTAACAACAACAGAGCAACATACAAGGAATTCTTTGGGTGATCAGGCCTTGTTAGTGTTTGGTGGTTTGTTTTTTTGAATTTTTGACCCCTCTACTTTAGGGGGCCGTAACTTTTTCAATTCCATTCCGTTTTTGACGATTTTAATGTATTAGATTCATCAATAAAAATGGTTTAAGTTTGTTTGTACACTAGAAACAACAGAGCCCTCCTCTTGGATCTGGCATGCTGTGAATGCTTAAGTGTTTGGTCACCAGCCAGTTTACCCTAGATCAAATTTGAAAAGGCTGAATTCCACAACTGTAGAAGAACACTATTCTTACTTTGCTGGGAAATTACCTGCATAGGCCGGTGAGCGAACACTTAAAAACTGAAAGGTCGTCATATCTTCACACATTAGAGTTATCCCTAAAGTCATGCCCTCTTGAGCCTGAGTTGCACCCCTCATTTGATGGTTCATCCCCTCTGGCTATTGTGTGCAAAGTCATGAAATTTTATTAAATAAGGGTATGAAATAGGAAGACTTGGGATGAAATGCACAAGGCTCCAGAACATTTATAGCTACGGTACACATAGTAGCAACAGTAATTGGTTGAAGGCATTCAGGAAAACAAAGGACAGGACAAACTCAGTTTAGCACCAAAGTTGCTGCCAAACTGAGTTTCATGCCCTGTTGAAGCCCAATGTACTTTTTTTAGTCCTATTTTTACAAATCTCATCTTCTATGTGACCAAACAGGGGGTTACAATGACGTCTTTTTCTGACTTTACAGATAACTTTATTGTTCCTCTGCTTCTGAAGCCTAAAGAAAATTTGTTGCCCTCCAACACTGCAAAAATTGTTCAATTCCATAAAAGAATGGGGGAAGATATAGGGTGTCTGGTGTAAGAGGGTTCAATGATCAGTGATTGATGAATTAAAATAGATTATGATTTTGAGCATAATTTTTTTGGCAATGACATCTTTGCCTTTGAAATACCAAGAAGTTTTAAAAACCTTAGTTGGTGCACCCATCAGGTTTTGAATTGTTCAAAACAGATTAGAAATGAAGAAGATATGAGCCTGGAACTAGAGAGAGGTCTAGAGCTATTTTTGATCACTCATCCTATTCTTGTATTATCAGTGTTGTTCCTTTACTTTTGACACTGAAAGAACATTTGTAGCCCGCCAATTTGCACGTCCAGTGACACAAAAATAGCTCAATTTAATTAAGGAACAAGGAAAATATTGAAAAGTGTTCGGTGATAAATACACATTGGTGATGGGTGTTTCTAAGTAGCTTAAGCTTTTGCTCATTATGTCCCAAAAAAATCTGACTATCCCCTTCACGACATCCTCCGCTGTAACAGCAGGTCCCACCACTACAATGGCATGTACAGTCTTTCCTTTGGATAAAGTACAGCCTGCAAAATAGTCTTTTTTTGGCTGTACTGTAGAAAATGGCGAGTATCCCCAGACATATTTAGACAGATTTCGCCTTAACTGGCGACACTTTTGTAAAGGATCGTTAAAATTGTAGCCAATAAACAGACTGGTGGCAACACGCCCCCCAAAATAGGGAGGAGTTGCGCGAATTCTTTTTGAGAAAAAGAGGAATTTTAGCCAGAAATGTGGGGCCGGTGTTCCCATTTGCTGATTTTTTGCCCAAAACAACTGACTTCTTCAAATAGCCTTCAAATGGGTTTGAAGTTTGGACTAGTGTTGGGTTGTTCTTAGTTTTTTGTAATACCCAACCAGGAACGTTCTTTATTATTATTATTTATAAAACGGGCTTACTTTGTATTACATCTTAAATTGTATTCGTATTACGTCAAATGTGGCATTTTTGTATGAAATTTTGTACAATCAATGATATTGATACAAATCAACAAATTCTATTGACATTGACAAGTCTCTCAATCTTTTTAAGTATATGTCACTTATCAAATGTATATTTTTTTCCAATTTGTAAGCTTTAAAGGCATTATGATTTTCTTACAAGAACAAACCACCTTGAAGTGAAACAAGAGCACATATAAGAAGCCATTGTGTTTTTTTTCATTTAACTTTTGTTTATTAATGTGGCATGGAACCAAAGTTATAAATTTTTTGACATCACAAAATGATTCAAAATTATATGTGATATATGATTTATGCATGGTATATACAAACATTTTAGATTTTATGGAATCAAAATTTAAATGGTTATAAATTATTTCATATCTAGGTGTATTTTCACTATTAAAATTTAATTTCTTTGCAATCACAATTTAGGTTTGTAGATTTTATGGTTTCAATATTCATTAGAAGAAATTTGAAAATCAACGATTAAATTTGTGACTCATTTATAGTTGTAATGGACACATGCAAGTAAAATAGCCTAGTTGCCTTCGACAAGTGCTATAAAACAGTTAGTCGCAAAAGACATTACATGGCCATGAAGTTGAAAGTGTAGTCACAAACCTTATGACTAGGCCAAAAACTTTCATCCATTACCATGGATGAACTTTACTATGATATGGAACCCCAATTTGTGACTACATTTACGACTACATTTGGGATAGTTGTGTGCTACCAAATGTGCCATTATTAAGTGATTAAAATTTAACCATGTGGTAATTTTAAAAAGCCAATGGCCATAAAACACGTGGAAATTTTCCAATTGTTAAAAATATAATTACAATTACAGTAATTAATTATTTTAATTCATTAATTATAATCTATCCTAGGCTGAACTATAATAGGCTAGCTAACATAGGCTAACTAGGTAAGTAGGATCTTATTTATTTTATTGGAGACAAGCCTTTTGATTGGTTCATCCCAAATGACACATGCACTATGTTTATAATGCATACCATGAATATAATCCATTCCTTCACCTATTTATATATTTTCCAAGTTTTAAATTGCAGACAAAAGATATGGGACAATTCTAATGAAAAGGAAACATTACAACATTATCACATCCTTTGTCCTATACAAAAGCATTATCATACATCCACACAATTTAAATTATTTACTACTTTCATTAACTATTTACTACCTATCCTATTTACTACATATTACTTTGGCTACATATCTACTATCTATTACATAACCTTTTAATAAATTAATTACCTAACCTACCTACTACTTATTACTACTTATCCTACTTACCATCTACTACCTAGCCTACCTAATAAATTAATATCCCAGCCTACATTTAACAAATTAATATTTAATATCATTAATTAATTAATCGATTCATACAAAAACACTACAACATATCCACAAAATAAAATACCGTTTGCTTAACTTGTAACCTACCTACCTACTACCTACTAGTAGTTATCCTACTTATTATATATTACCTAGATTACATACCTACTATCTAATACCTAGCCTACCTAATAAATTAATTACCTAAGGTACATTTAATAAATGAATTTTTAACATCATTAATTAATTAATCAATTAATACAAAAACATTATGACATATCCACAAAATAAAATACCTTTCACTTAACTTACCTACCTACCTACTACCTACTAGTACCTATCTTATTTATTACATACTACCTAGATTACATACCTACTATCTACTACCTAGACTACCTAATAAATTAATTATCTACCCTACACTTAATAAATTAATGTTTAACATAACTAATTATATTATCAATTAATGCACAAACATTTTGACATATCCACAAAATTAAATACCTCTTGCTTAACTTACCTACCTACTTACTACCCACTAGTACCTATCTTACTTATTACATACTACCTAGCTTAACTAAGTCTAACCTTCATAGTAGCCAATTAGCTACACTTAATAAACTAACCTACTATTACCTAAAAATAACTTAGGCCAATAAATGAAGTATGCAAGCTAGGCTAGGCTACCAATGTACATAGGCTTACTTAGTTTAATGTAACCTATTCAGCTTAGTTCGCTTAGTTTACCAACTAGGTTACAATAGCCTTTTCTACCAAACTATTAACTATTAAATATTATATCATGGAAAACCCATGGATAATTGTAAAGAAGACCCATGGATGGGTACATTGAAAGGATAATAGTCCAATTGAAATAACAAAATTTTCCATATGTGGTTTATGTTCCTTTGTTCATGTGGTAGAATATACTATTATAGTTGAAAAACCTTTCATTTGTAGTTGCAAAAACAACTATGTTATCATCAATCAATGAATGCAATCAAAATTGGATGACTTTGTTCACTTTTCATTTACATTTTCAATGAAAATCATATTAGTTGTAAGTTGCAATCGTATCTACAACTTAAATTTGGTTCAGCCTTTCTTGTAGTTGCACATGTGACTACAATAAGTTGCAACTACATGGACATGTAGAACTAACACATTGCTAGTCATCACATCAATTGGTTTGGACATTAGTCGCATAATAGTCGCAAAAATATGGTAAAAAATGGACAACATTTCTTATAATGATTGATGCATTAATAAAATGGGTGAAATCATTTACACCTAATTCATTAAGGTTCTTTTTTTTTATTCAAATTATTTATAACTTAATAAAAATAAATATTAATAAAAGAAAATTATTGAATTAAACATTTATCAATTCTAAGAGATTTTGGTATTCATAACAACTTTAAAAATGTGTTATAGTTTATATTAAATTTACTTTCAAAAATGAAAAGACATTTCTAAAAACTTAGATGAAAAATATTATTCAAAATAAACTTTAATACAGATTACAATACCAAAAATATTATGTGTATAAATTGGTAATTATTTGCATTATGCTAATTCTTTACATAAAATTTTAAAATATTTTAAAATAACATAATATTATTTTTAATAACCCAAATATTGAAATTCTAGTTATAAAATAATTAAATTGAAAATAATTGAGAATTTACAAATTTTCTATTGATTAAATATATGCTAAAAATGTAGGGAGATAGAATAGCATATTATATATTATCCTCAAAAATCAAATATTTTCTAAAAAAATATTTTTTTCTAAAAAATAGGCTTATTCACAACTTATGTTATTTGGAAGAATTTTTTTTTTGAAAGCATATTGTTGAAATGTATTAAATAAAAAAATTCAAATGCATTTTCAGTTGAATTAATTGATCTTTCTTTTCTTAAAACAATAATGTGTGGAAACCTTGGAAAAATCAATTTAGAATGGATTTTTTTTTTACATTTGGAAAAAATATGAAAAAATAATGATTAAAGAAATAAATAATAATTTAAGGCACCATTGTCGAAATTTATTAAATTGCAAGTTTCAAATGTATTTTCAGTCAAATTAAGTAGTTTTTTTATTAAAAATATTAAAGATGTGTACATCTTGGAAAAATATTCTTAAATGAATTTGTTATTTTTTCATTTGGACAAAGTATGAGAAAGATAATAATGGTTTTTTTTAAAAACAAAATCTTCAAAACATGATTGATGTTAAAATGTACTAAATCACAAGATTCAAATGAATTTGCATTCAAATTATAAAGTTATTTTTTTCTTTAAAATATTAAAGATGTGTACATCATGGAAAAATCTTTTAGATTGAAGTTTATTCATGAGAAAGATAATATCTGAAATTGGCTTTTGTAAGCATTTAGAATAAACAACATAATAAATTCAATCATCACTCCACTTGTTTTGTAATAAATGACATGGTTGGATGGTGATGGCAATGCGTTATGACCTTGGACTCCAAGGTTCAAGCCTTGGTAAGACTTTAAGAACTCTGAAATCACTTATTATTATTATTATATATATATAATATAAAGATGGTTCAAAATAATATTTTTAAAATGTCATGTGGTAATGTCTAAATTGATTAATTCATAGTGAACCAACACCCAATAGTGCACTAGTTGGCCATTCTATCCATAGGATGGGCTAGATTTCTTCATCTAGTTCCTGACCTTGTGTTAACCCAACATTGTACCATAGTCAACCTTTTTGGGTTGTTGACCTTTGACCCTTTTTCTTTTTGGGTTTTTTTTCTCAACCTTCACCATTCTACCCTCCAACCTAGTTACCCTACTAAGGACCTACATTTTGGCCCTACTTACCAACCCTTTACCTACCTATAGGTCCTATTTTTCATGGCTAAACCTCTTTCTTGGCTTTGCCTTTTGGCACAACTTCTAATTCTTTTTGGCTAAACATATTTTTTTGGCAAGACCTTCATCGTTTCATGGTTAAACTTCTACACGATGAGAAAATCTTTATATATTTTAAACTAAAACTCTATCTCTTGGGAAAACTTCTATCTCTTCATGGCAAAATTTTTATCTTTTCATGGCTAAACTTCTACATGATGAAAAAATCTTTATATCTTTTTAACTAAAACTCTATCTCTTGGCAAAAAAATTATTTATTCATGGAAAAACTTTTACCTTTCAATAAAACCTATATCTTTTCTTGGTTAAATTTCTACCTTTCGGCAAAAAATTTAACGTTTCTTAGCAAAACTTTTATCTCTTGATTAAACCTCCAACTCTTCATGGCTAAACCACTACACATTAGCAAAAGTTATATATATTTTTAACTAAACCTCTACCATTTGGAAAAACTTTTAACTCTTCCCAAGTAAAACTTTATACCTTTTAGCAAAACCTTTTTTTTTCCAGCTAAATTTTTACCTCTTAAATAAAACCTCTATCATTTTTTGTTTATGCCTCTACCTCTTGGAAAGACTTCTTATTATTTTTAGCTAAACTTATACCTCTTGGCAAACTTCCATCTTTTCATGGTTAAACCTCTACCTATTAGCAAAACCTTTAGCTTTTCTTTGTTAAACTTTTAATTTTAAAAAAAAACCTTTTTTTTTTACATGGCTAAACTTGTACTTATTGGAAAAACCTATAACTTTTGAAAACACTTTTATATTATATTGAATTAACCTAAAGACTACTCTTTCAACAAAATATTTTAACAAAACTTTTTAGCTACCCTATTGACCTAGCTATCTTATTGACCTAGTTACATTATTGACTTAACTTGTTTTTATTTGTGTACATACCTACCCGAGCACTTAACCATTAACTTACTTACATGATACCTATTTACTTACCTACCCACCCACCTATATTCACCTACCTACTTATTAGTTACATAATGTTAATGTTTACTAATGTATGATATACAAAATATGAAGATATTGCACAAATGAACTAACAACCAATTTAATCATATTTGACCCTTCAATAAATAGTAACCATGAATGCAAGTATTGCACATTCAATCAACTTTTGTGACCCACGCATAAACATTGCATATTTTGGTAATTGTTGTTAAAAGTTAAAATAGTTGAAGATCTAATTGCAAAATACAATACCCACATATGAAAACAATATCATTTTATATACAATACACCTCAATAATTATTAGATATGTTGTGACCAAAATGCAAGCATTTTCTTTTCTTTTGAATTCTTGTTCCTTTTTCTAATTATTTCTCAATGTCTTTTTTCTTTTAAATTCATATTTATATTTTCTTCTTTCAATTTTTTCTATTTTTTATTTTTTATAATCATCATCATCTTTTTCATTGAGCATGCATTTTTTATGCCCAACATTTCAATATTGCACAAACCATCCATAAAACCCAACTAGCATTTTATGCTTCAAATGTGGGTATTGTAAAATCAGTCTAACAAAATTAATGTTTATTTTGTGACCCTTATGCAAGTATTTCACATTGAACTTTATGTTTTTAAAATGTTTTTAGTGTAATAATGCAACATTGCAATATGTTTCAAACTCATATTTTTAGGGAAAATTCAACAAAATATTAATGCAATGTTCCTACTCAAGGCATGCAAACATAATATAAATGTGAAATTGCAATTGCAATAAGACAAAACTTATATGTATTGATGCAAATGTCACATTTATTAAAACATTAAAACATGTCCAAAAGAAGGAAAACATGAATTCCATGCCATTGTTTATGCCAAAGAAACCCACATAAGATATACATGTTATTCTCTAACCTTAAGAGACCTCTTTCTGAAACTATTTTCATCAGCCACCATGCCATGTGCTCACTAATAAGTTCTTATTGTTGTAACCACCTTAGTAGCATGTTGATGAATGTAAAGTTGATAGTGATACAATTGGAGTTGAATGGCATTGGTTACAAATTGGTATTTCATAGTTACTCAAATTTTACATCAAACACATGATACACATAAACATATGAAAAGAAATAGAAGCAATAATTATTCTAACATTTTAAAAAACAGAAAATTTGGAATAATTCGTAAAAAAAACCAAAAGAATATTCTTATTCTTAAAAAAATAAGAAAAAAAAACTAGAATTCTTGTTCTTGAATTTGAAAAGCAAGGAAAAAGGGGAAAAAATATTAATAAGAATAAGAAAAAGAAAACAAATTTCTTCTTTTGGAATTTAAAAAATAAAAAAACTGGGAAAATAAGAAGAAAAACAAAAATAGTCTTTGTCTTCTTCTATTTTTATTTCTTTTCATCTTATTTCTTTTGTTTATTTTCATTCCCTTCTCTTTTATTCTTCTTTCTTCTTCTCCTTCTTTTCTTACTTCTTCATTTTTCTTTTGCTCTTATTTCACAAACCAAAACAAAACAAAACAAAACAAACAAGGAAAAAGGCAAAGGCGTATGTGGTATGACATGCATGACTAAGTGATGATGCAACAAGCAATGGTAGTAAGTGCAATGATGTGATGCAAAAGAAGGAAAATGTTTGAAAAATGAAAAAGAAAACATAAAGAGAACAAGATGAAGAAGAAGAAGTTGTTACAAAAATAGAAAATGAGAATAATAAAAGATCAGAAAAAAAAAGTAAAATAGTAAAAAAAATAAAAGAAAAAAATGATAAGAAGAGAAATCTATAGTAACAACAAAAAAGAAGAAGAAAAAACAATATTAATAGTAATACAAAAAAGGGAAAAAATGATGAAGAAGAAGTTACAATAATCATGGGAAAGAAGAAGATGATGGTGAAAGAAAAGAACAAAGAAAAAACAAGAGGAGGAAAAAAAAGAGGAGGGGAAAAAATAAGGGAAATTTTTTGAAATCTAAAAGAAGGGTGGGTCAATGGGAAAAAAGAAAAAAAACACCCACCTCAAGGTTTGGTTTGGTTTAGGTTTAGTGATTTGGTTTCATCCCAAAATGGCCATCCACAATTGGTGCATTGGTGGGTGCTAGGTCACAATAGTTGTGGAGGTGTTGGTTGTTTTCATGTAAATAAGTACATGGAATGAACCACAATATGTCCTATGCATATTCCCATGGTGCAACTATAGCTACTACCTTAATTTGTTCCCTACTTTAGCTCATGGATAAACGAAACCACATCCCATCATTATAAGCCATAATCGTTTCAAACCATGAACCTACATGGAGATTTTCCTTTACATTGAAAGTTTTGTCATAGGGTAGCAAGAGTAGTCAAATTTTTTGGGAATTTGATAAAACATAATTAGTTTTTTTCTAGTTCCACCATAATCCCATTAGGTCCCCATTGGCCCATAGACAAGAGTATAATTCAATGAAAATTTTCCATTGAACATCCATTACAATGGAAATTGATAGTTGAATCCACCCAAGATGTTGTTCAATGATTGTGTTTCCACTCTACAGCTAATTGGATGGAAGGCTTCAATGGAAATGGACATAGTTTCTAGTAGTGATAACATAGGTATAAATTTGCATAAACATGTTTACATAGGATAAAAAAATTATTGTGCAGTAAGGGGATATATAGTGCCTAATAATTATTTTCTACATATTTCTTCTTAATGTCGAAGCACCTAGCCATGGATTTTTTTGGTTTTACTTACTCCAAAATAGTCTTTGCATTATCAAAGTATGTCAAGGTGGCCCTTGGCCCCTTGTGTCTTTCCATAATCATCATGTCTACACAAGTACATGCAACAAGGCTAAGAGGGAATAAAAAAGAAGTGGTGATCAAGGTGTTGAAGCTAGGAGTGTAGGACATTGTAACTATTGATTTCAATGTGCTTTATGTCACAATTCAAATTTTTGAGTTTTCAGATATATAGTTGGGTTGCACATCTTTGGTTTGCAAACTCAATAAATGCCTTTTTGTTGTTATTATTATGTCAAGTTTTTGTCTACAGTATATTGTGCTAACATTTTTAAATGCACAATATTTATGTTTTGTTGATAAGTTTCATGTTGAAATTTAGGTTAGGTTGTGAAGCAAATGATGTTGGTGAAATACATTGTGTTTGGGATTTTTTTTTCCTAAAACATTTCTTCAATTGGGTCTACTTCCAATTCTCAAATTTTTGATAGAATAAGGAAATTTGGGAATTCAATGTCACCTAAGTTACATTTCACATTGTGGTTATGGATTGCACCTCACCCCTTACCTCCACTACTAGGAAACATGGCACTTTTTGACTAGCAAATCTAATAAAAAAATACCCAATTTAATTTGAACAAGCATAAAAAAGACCACTTTGTCATTTTGGACAAGTTGATTTCGACATGTCCATGGTGACTAGGGTGGGTTTTTTACTAGTAGAGTATGGACCATTTGACTAGTCATTTTAACTGGTCAAATTTATGCCCACATGAAAAAAAATTGTGGCAAGTAGGTAAGTAGGTAGGTTGTAAAAAGGTAAGTAAGTAGGTAGGCAAGCTATAAAAAGGTAGGTAGGTAGGTAGGTGGTCACCTACCCTATCTTAATTGACTTACCTTAACCTAACCTAGTATATCCTACTTAGCCTATCCTACCTACCTTAGCCCCTTAAGCATGTACATAGGTTATAATGTTAAGAATTGAACCTTTGACCTCCCCAATGATAAACCAACTTCTTAACCAATGGACCACACCATCAAAATGTGTTCAACTTTTGTCAAAATTTTTTTTCACATGTTTATTTTGACATTTTGTTACAAGACTATGAGGTATGAAGGTAGGTAGGTTATAGGAGATAGGTGGGCGGGTAGGTAGATAGGTAGGTAGGTAGGTAAGTAATATATCTAAGTAAATATGTTAATAAAATGTAGGTAGGTTATAGGTGGGTGGATAGATAAGTAAATAATACATTTAGGTAGGTTGGTGGGTGGGTGGGTGGGTAAGTAGTTAGGTAGTTAATACATAAGTAGGTTATAGGTGGGTGGATAGGCATGTAAGTAGGAAGGTAAGTAGGTGGCCATGCGGGTGGGTAGGTAGGTATTACATCTAGGTGGGTGGGTGGGTAAGTAGTTAGGTAGTTAATACATAAGTAGGTAGATAGGTACATCTAGGTACATAGGTAGGTAGTTTGTAGAAAGGTGAGTGGGTAGGTAGGTAGGTTGTAAAATTATAAATGGGATGTAGGAGGTAGGTATGTATTAGGCATAAGATGTCCCATTTGACTAGAAATCATTGGTCATTTTGACTAATGATGTATATTATTTATGTTCAATTTGACTAGATGTCCCATTTGATTAAAACCTATTGGCCATTTTGATTAGGGTGTTTAACTTGATTAAATATATTGGTCAAATAAGTCAATCTAGTCAACTTGATTGGTCAAAAAATACATGTTTTGGGCCTTTAGTCAAAATGGACATGTCCATTAATATAAAAAGACCAGTTAATCAACTTGAACTGTTTGAAAAACCATGTTTTGTAGTAGTGTTCCTTTCATTGTTTACATTTTGTCATGTGTTACATTTTTTAAAAAATCTAGAATTAAATGTGTGGATTTGAAGGACAAAGAATTCATATTTAGGTGTTAGAGGATTTGAATGACAAAACCTTACAATTTGTTATGTGTAGGTCTTTATTTTAAGCTATTATATTTTAAGCCATAATTAATTATTCCATCCTTTTTTATCTTAAACTATTATATTATAAATTATTCTTGGTTATTATAAATTATTCCACATTATGTTTTTTTGTTATTATATCTTAAGATTTTTTAATTATTTTACATTATGTTATTTTCAATTACCCTAATTTATTTTATGGTATTGTACCACTTGCTATTTTTGGTTATTTTAAATTATAAGAGGCCAATTCATTCTAAGCTATTTCACTTTAAGTTATTTAAAGTTAAACCACCCTAGATTATTATGGGTTATTCTAAATTATTCCACCATATTATGTTTTAGGTTATTTTACCTTATGTTATTTTAAGTTTTTTCACTTTAAATTATTCTAATTTATTATTGGTTATTCCACTTACATTATTTTAAATTATTTTATTTTAGGCTCTTATTGATTAAAATGTGATCACAATCTAAGGAACAAAAAACCATGTCAAATGACCAAAAAATTGTCAATTTTGTTAAACATATTTATGTAATGCCATTTAATGTCATGTTGATCAAAAACTTTTGTGTTAAATTCTTGATGATTTTAAATCATTTTCAATTACTTTATGTTATTATGTCATAGACATTTAAAAGTGCGTCAAAACATGATTGGGGTACCCCCTTAGGAACATTAAGGACTCACCCCTACAGACTCAAATTCACCTTTTTTTTCACTTTTCCTATGACATGTTTTAGATTTTTCCTTTTTTTCCCATGTCAAATGAAATAATTTTGTTCCAAATTTTATATAAGCATCTATAATATCTATTTTTTTCACTTATGAAAGTAAGAATAATAAAATTTATCTAATGTGGGTCATGTACTCTTAATGGCCCAAAATTCCCAAAAATTTCACTTTTTGAATTTTTTTACATTGCAATAGGCCATTTGTTTTTGTCACATTCATACATATTATGTACATTGTACCTAAGGTGTTTGTGGTAAGAATCTTGGGCCAAAATTTTTTGTTTGAACATTCCTTATGAGTCTTTGAACTTCTTTTTTTCTTTCGAAACAAAATCTTGGATTTTTTTTCAAGACTTTGTAAGAATCCTGCAACTTGTTCAAATTTAACATGTTATGCATAAAATAATACCTTAGTAATGTATCTATCCATGAAGTAAATCAAACTTTCAATATGAATGTGCCATTAAGTTACAACATGTTTTAAATGAGGGTGTCCACTAGATACAAAAGGAGATAGGAAATGATCCTTTTGGGTACCCTAACCATACTTTGACTCAAGTATTTTACCTTAGGTTGTTATAAGCTATGTAACCATACACTAAGGTACCTATTACTTAAAGTATAATACATTATAATAATCTTAAATCACCTAACAAACCTAAAGTATAGCCTTGAATAGCTTAGGGTATAACATAAAATAGCCTAGGGTAAAAGAACCGATAATAACCTATGATATAATAACGTACAAGTGGTGGAATAATAATAAAAAATATCCTATGGGTAGAATAACCTAAATTAACCTAGGATGCAATAGTTTATGATAACCAAAAATAATTTAAGTTAAAATAACTTAAAATAATTAAAATGTTAATTTTGTCAAGGTTCTCTTTCTTTCTTGATTTGGACATGATGGTCCTGACTTCTTTTATACCATTTGTGTTGAAATGTGTCGAACCAACCTATTTTATATGATTGTTGTCCTAGCTAAAATGTTTCAAGCAAGCAAAAGCAAATTGAACGGGCAATCGCAAGGTCAAGGTCTTAATAAAAACAAGCAATGGGAAGAGGTTTAGGGTAAAACGAAAAGGAAATAAGTTTGAAGATTCTATAGGTGTTGATCCTTTCTATGGGAAAGCTCCCCATATTATTGCACAAGGTGCTGAGTTTATCGGTCCAAGTTGCTTTGTTGAGGTCTACAACCTTAGTGGGTGCATTCACGGTTGGGGTGCCACAACAAGAACCATGACACCCATTTTCTTATGTTTGAATCCTAAAACAAGGACTAAGCAAAATGAATGTTCTAAAATGCAAAACAATGGAAGGGGGATATGTATGTTTAAGCTTTCAACCAATAAATGTTATAATGAAGATTCAAATCAATTGAACAAATTTTGAATGTCATGTTCAAGTATAAGCTAAAAAGGGATGGAAGA
>Ga0116228_10002606_pt1 | contig 15660 bp, 18 predicted proteins | sample S1TSphfallax_2_FD_89694 | JGI IMG/M metagenome (GOLD analysis project Ga0116228, IMG submission 89694) | Host-associated microbial communities from peat moss isolated from Minnesota, USA - S1T2_Fc - Sphagnum fallax MG | ecosystem: Host-associated > Plants > Peat moss > Unclassified | place...
AAATGCTGCCACAAATACAAATCTTGCAAAATCCATTTTGTCACCTGCACATGTTTTGTTATCAGCATATACACATGACAGGCTTAACACACTCATTATAATCTTCTATGCAAGTCACATAGAAGAAAATAATACACTCTTCTTTGTCATGGTGTTTCTTTATGGTTTGGCTTTTCTTTGTTTGAAACCCAAGTCTCAAGCTCAGAGTTCTACAATGTTCTGCGATGTACCTGATGAACTCTTCTTGTTGTTTCTTTAACTCTTTGCCCAGAAGAAAAAGTTGTCACCTATCTTAGACCTTGCTTGGGGAGGCAGAATTTGGCCTCATTGTTGTTCCCAGCACCTTGCTTGAGGTTTTGACTACTGCATTTCTCCCATCCTTATGTGCTGCCTCCTACCCTTCTGGTGGGTCCTGGTGCTGCTTTGCAGGCTTGCTCTGATGTCTTTGCTGGATGTAGTAGTATGAGGAAATATGTATGATGATCAAATGGAGCCAACATCATATGCAGCAGACACAGTTTATTATGTATCATTTCCATGAGAACCTTACACTGAAGTGCAGAGTATGTGTCTCTCAAGAATCGCAACAGCAGCAGTTGAATAGGCGCAGGAATGGGGGATCTTTGAATATGCAGCTTGGATCTGTCACTGATCTTAAGAATGTCTTTTGATTCTTATGTATTGGAGAGAGGCAGAGCCCTATATGCTGGGTGAAGATGGTAGATTCATGAGCAATTTGGATGATGACATGGCCATCATCATCATGCTAACTGGAAGACTATGTAAGCACTATGGAATCACTACTATTCATGAGATCATTTGCTAACATGGCAGTGCAGGAGCGGAGAGGAGAAGATGGGGCTGCCTGATTTGTAATTAGTATTTGGCTAATTTGTTAGCGTCCACCGTCCCTGAGGAGAAACCAAGCAACAACTACTTTGTGTTGAAGACAAATGTGGCTTGTGAGAGCAATAGGAGCAATGACATACATTCAATCAATTGATGTAGAGATTGGCACTGGGGCGGGCAGTGGAGATGGTGCCAAGTTTTGTCAAAACTACTGTTGTTGTTTTGCTACCCTAAACCCTAAACCCTAAACCAGGCCCACCATCGCTAATGAACCCCGGCAATGGCAAGAAAGTTAAGTTATTTATTTATTTAAGTACTTTTAGGTTAGTCTTAGGTTTCTTTTTTTTCTTTTTTTTTCTCTTTTGTTGGTTTGGTTTGGTTTGGGTTTTTCTTTTTTTCTTTTTAATAATGTTTAGGGGGACTGCTTAAGTGTTCGCATCCTTGGGTTTATGGGTGTAGCCCTTTTTTGGATGGCTCCCTCTTTGCATCCCCATCAATTTGAAATACCCCTTGTCCTCATTGTTCGGGCCTTTACACTTTAGGCAACCTCTCAAGGCATGTCAAAAGTGCTCACCCTCTTGTTAATCATGTTTCCCAAGCTAGCCATGTTGTTTATTATGTGCAAGTGTCTTCTTTTCCTATGCTTCTCCTAGGCTCTATTCCTTTTATTTCTTGGGATTAACTTCAAGCTCAATCTAGCTTCATTTTGGGGTTACTTGAGATTCGTTTCACATGCCCTCATCTATTTCATAAGATCTTTTAGGCCATCCAATATTAAGTCAGGCATGTTATTCACATACCCCTTAATCGAATTATTGAAGACTCGACATACAAATTAACATGGTTCCTTTTCCTCTTATTGTCACATTGGTTTTTGCGTTATACTCAAAAAAGTTGTTTAGGTCAACAAAAGGTCTTTGCCCACCTTAGGAGGTTTATGGCAAACAATTGGTCTTCTCTTTAAGAAGAGTCCTTTTATGCCTCCTTTGCTCCCCATTCTTACCACTCCTTTTTTTTATTATTCATCCATTCATCTTCGTCGATGTCTAACTTTGGGAAGAACTAGTGAGTACAATTGTGTTGCTAAAGCTTTCTAGCCCATGATTCCAATTATTTCATCAAAGGACATTGTTGTGACCTTGTGACAATTTCACCCATTCCTTTAAACCATGTCCCTCCACTTTTTTTTACTATTAACCTATGCACACCTTTGTCCTAGATAGGACTTTGTTTGCCCAAGCCTTAACCATTGTTCCTCATTTATCTTCAAGTGGGATATTTGGGATGGTATATGAACATATATAGGGGTGTTCCATACTAAAAGACCCATCTTTTGGGTTTTTGGAATTATTCCAGGTTATTATTATAGTAGCTTGTGAGGATATCCCTAAGTCAGTGGCCTCAATGTCAGGGGTTAACAAATTGTTGGCAATGTCAAAAAACACTAAAGGTCTTTGTCCTATTATTATAAGTGAAGTGTTTTTTCAACTTATTAATCATTCCATTGTCTTACAACTTTGGAGGTTGTTTCAAAAGCACCTATCCCCCATCAATTTAGAGTATCAACCCTTAGAGGTTGTGAAGCCATCCCTTTTCGCATCTGAGCCTTCCTTGACCTACACCTTAATTGGGTTGTGATGTAGGTTGACGTCAAAAACGTATTTAATAACATTTTTCAAACTATTATTTTTAAAGAGTTATGTGATGCAAGGGGGCATGTGGCAAACATTGTCCCCTTCACTATGTTGTTTTATGGTGTTCATTATTTTCTTTACTACTAACATGGGTAGCAAGTGGAAGGGGTCATCATTATTGAATCATCTTCAAACACGAAGAAGGGGGACCCCTTAGGAGGTCCTTTATTTGCTTTGACCCATTATCAAGCTCTCCTAAAAACCATTACGTGAGTCCCCAACTACTTTTTTCCATCCCTAGCAACATCTTGGGCCCTATGAGTGAGATCACCCATGCTTTTGACCAGCTTTTGACCCAATTAGCCCCAGTTGGGCTTGGGGTCAAAATGTCAAAGTGCAAGCTTTGGAATCCTTCAAAGATCTTTTTAGACATTGAGATTGTTCAGGGCTCCACTTTGGTCACAAATGGTTATGCATTTTGCGTGTGCCAAAGGGTTCTCAGGACTTTGCCACGCACTTTTTGGATGAGGTTTTATTTCAAAACACGGCACGTATCGATGATCTTCCTTTCCTAGGAAATGTTTAAGTTGTTTTGGGCATTTTGTTTTCATGTATAGCTTGTCGACCTTCTTACTTCACACGGACAATACCTCCTTTTTCTTCCTTCTTGTCTCTTTTGGTTAGTTTTGATGGGAAAGCTATGCAAATATGTGGGGATATTATGGGTCCAAGATCATGGGAATCTTTTCAAGGTCCTTTAGCAAGACATTAAGCCCAACTTTCAATCTCTTTGGTGGTATAAGCTTTCTATATATGGAGGATTGTGCCTCATTTGTTTTTTTCATGAATTGGGTTCTAATGGTTCCATATATGTGTTCAAGGTTTCGTATTTTCAATAGACCTATTTTGGAAAAATATGTTTTTTAAGTCAAGGGGGGCCCTGACGCGCTCCCAACTTCCTTGATAGACCCACTTGAGGGTCTAACTATGTAGAGATGCGGAAGGAGTTGGAACTTGGGGCCGCTCTCAACTTCCAGCACTAAAGGGGGGTGAAAGGGGCGTGCTAGAAGTTTTGGGATTAGACTAGGAAGAAGGACAAACTATTTAGTTACTCGGTCATGCATCCAAAACCACCACAAGTTGGTTAGAACTCATTTTGCACCCTTTTTAGTGTTGGGACTAGCCACAGGCGACCTTGGACTCACTTGACTCACCACGGCCCGGACTCAGGGGAAGCCACCACCTTCTCCCATATAATATTCTCTACGTTACTCCGTGGAGGCTACATCCGAATGGCACTTTTTTCCAAGACTCCCAAGGAAGAGTCCCGAAATTGTCCCGGGTTGGACTCCCAGGACTTTGGGCATCCATAACTCTTTGCTCAAACCTCCAATTGGGATGAGGTCTAAAGAAATCTTGTAGCTCTCTTTGAGATCTTTCCAACGCCATGTAGCACTTCTCCTACAGACGTCGGAATCGGGTCGATTCCCGACTTTTAGTGGTTGGGAGTCAAATTGCCAATTTGACTCCCGGCCCTTCTTTTGCCCATAACTTGGGCTGCAGATGTCCAAATGGCTCATGCGAGGCCATTTTGGACATCTACACTTCAAGACCTTTCCAACGGTATAAAGAATACCTGAAGGTAAGGTGTTTTTCCCTCTGCTATTGAGCTCTAAAGTTGCGGGAGTCCCGAAGGACTCCCAATTCCCACTTTTTGGGAGTGTGAGTCTCATCCTCACACTTGCCTCAAAGTGGGGTTGCGATAGGCCCACACCTCCTTTAGTCATGCTTTCATGCAATGTGAAATAGCTTTCCTTTTCTAACTAAAAAAGTGCACCCTTCTTTTGAAAGTTTAGTTTTTACCGATGCCCCATGGTTATAGGCATCTTTGATGGACATCCACCATAGCACATCCTTTAGGGATATCTTAGGGGATGATTCCATTTCCTTAGCATCCAAAGCCCGCATTTGTTCTTGTTCGGGCAAGGGGGTAGGGATATGGTTGGTTGCTAGGCCATCTATTTGTTTATTCTGCATTGCACATTTTACTTTCACTTCAATGATGCGTTTTCTTGTTGGTTTGATTAAACCTTTGGCATCTAGTCTTTTCATGTGTGAGTGTGGATATGGGTTAAACGGATCTAGCACGCATTTAACACATTGCATGTTTGGAGGTCAACAAATAACCACACATGACGCCATAAAAAACGTCATGTCGTTCAAAAAAATGGGCACGTTGTATAGAGAGAATGGTGGTACACCCTTACGTCAATAACTTCATTATGAGTCAATCTCTACATGATTCATGAAGACCAGGTTTTTGTTGTCGATGTGGTCGTTATTGACCCGATGCGAGAAACAATGGCTTTGAGTGTCATCAGTCAACCATGAGATGCAACTATGGAATTTAATGCCATTGAAATTCACAAATATAGACGGTTTCATGAGTGGCACCACTTTATTTTGATGGTCTTTGAAGTACACAACACCTTCAAGCGTGATATGAATCGTTTCATTAAGGAATGTGCCCATCTTTTCCATGATAGACAACCAAGAGGTCATTTGTCCTTATCTTTTTGTAATCAATTTTGTGGGTAGTGTGTTAGTATTATTCTTTAACATGTTTTAGCCTCAACTATAAAGAGGAAGATTGTTGTCGTAACCCTAGCTTTGAGCTCGCGACCAAGGCCAAGGGGTTGCAAGGGTGTGGGCGAAAAGAAAGCCCAGGAGTCACATCACATACTCTTGGGAATGTAGGAAAGTGTGAGGGAGTGAACCCTCACACTCCCAAGGCAACTCCCACTTTGGGAGATGGAGTCTATGTGGACTTTCAAAACTTTAGAAAGTGATATCAGGGGTCAAAACTCAATGGCTTGTGGCGTTTTTTATATCATTGAAAGCTCTTAGAACTTAGATGTCTAAAATGAGCTCACATTGCTCATTCCGACATCTAAAACACAAGTTATGGCCAAAAGAAGGGTCAAATGTCAAACTGCCAATTTGACTCCCAACCAGAAAAGTCGGGAATCGACCCGATTTACTTGTTTGTAGACAACGTGAGACATATTGTTGGAAAGCTCTTGATGAGAGCTACAACTTTGCTTTAGACCGCACCTCGATCTGAGGTTTGCTCGCAAAGTTATGGGGTTCCAAAGTCGCGGAAGTCCCAGCTAGCGTGATTTCGAGAGAGAAAAAGCCATTTGAATGTGGGCCCCATGGAGAGGTGCAAAATATACTATAAGGGGGAAGGTGGTGGCTTCCCCCAAGTCCGGGCTGTGGTGAGTCTTGTATGTTCGTGTTGCCTGTGATTCGTCCTAGCACCAAAGGTGCTTCAACTATGCATTAACCACCTTGTGTGGGTTGTGTGCAAGCCCGTGTGAGTGAGTGAAGCTTATCAACTCGTCCTAGTCCCATCCTAGAGCTCCAACATGCCCCTCTACCCCTCCAAGTGTTGTGAGCTAGAGAGCATGCACCAATTCTTCCCCCTTCCAATGTCTTGTACTTGGACTCACTTTTGAATCTTGCAAGGAGTTGGGAGTGCGTCAATTGTGTTGGCAGGTGATGCTTATTTTAGACCTCCCATTATTATTAGATCCCATGATTTGCATGTCAACAACATTAGAAGGGTCGTGGGTGAAATAGCTTCCCACCACGAAAAAGACTAGTTCTTTCCTTTTTTTGGTTCCTATGGGTTGTGCATCTTTTGGCCTTTCCTTATTTTTCCCTTCTTGTTTCCTTTGTGATGGTTCCAACCATCAATCTTTTATTGGATTTTTGTTTTTCTATTCACAATGAAGATGGAAGATCCAAGACATTGATGCCATGATAACATGGTGAATCAAGCTTGTGTATGAACATGGAACCTAGAGCATGGAGCCTAGAACTGGAACTTGGAATGTGAAAAAAATATTTCCCCTATAATATGCAAAGTTTGACTTATATTATAAGTCTTACTAGATGAATAATGGATGAATGTTTAAGGATGAATGATTAGATAAATCTTATTTATGGATGAAATTTTGAAAATGCATTATACATCATATCAATATCTATGGGCAACGCACATGAACTATAAATGAACATAAGCCCATGATGTCATGGTCTTTGAAAACTACAACCTAAAATCATATATTGTAATGAATGGATATCATGTGTGTGATAAGAGTCGCATACTTGAAAAATAAGTTACATTGTGTGGCATCAACAATAACCAATTAATTCAATATAGATTATCCTCAATACATAGTTCAAAAAACTATATGAAAAAACTATATGTTTAGGGAACTACATAAATTATAGTCCATTTGAGTCTCTTGCTATGATAGCTTCTTAACTTTGTTGATACTTAATGTAGGTTGGTCTATGAAATCATTTGTCTTATAATCACAAAACATCTTAGTTTTATAAATGAAATGTAGATGCTTGCAAGGGATGAATTTTCCTTTCTTCTTCAAACTTGTGAACATAGACACAAAGTTAGGACAAGTGCAATTGGGGATCACCCCAACTATTAATTTATAAGTCACAACCTTCATTCCACCATGAGACTCAAGTGAATAAACATGCCCATATGCAAGATCAGGAACATCCTTCATTCACAAAATATTAAATGTTAAGTTTTTTCCAAATAACCACCTACTATCATGATCCTTTCCAAGTGGAGCATGATGCACCATTTTGTTATCAAATTTTGAAGTGGAATGTCATTTGCATTTGGATTTCCACCTCAAGCCTCCACTTGTGCACGCCTAGGAAGATGAAATCCAACCTCCTTTAATTATGCCATTTCAATGTGTGTGAGTTTTGTGCAAGTGAAAATTGGCGACACATTTGTAACTTGAGGCTTGGCCTTCATAAAGTTTTGAACATCTCCCAACACACATCAATCCTTATTATCAAGGCAAAACCACATTGTTTTATACCTAGCATTTTTGTTTGTTGTAGGTTTAAACCACCCATAAAACATAGGCATAGGGGAGCAAGAATTTTTTTTTGTTATTGTGGCTTCATATTTACACCTTTTTTATTGGATGACTGAACAATGAACTTGTGAATTTATAATTGTCTGTGCAATATGAAAGACCTTTTGATTGCAAGTGGTTCCAAAATATCCAAGGCTTCATGACCATGGCCATTTAATATTGATGGAATTCCATGTTGTACATGGGAGTTTAAATATTCAGGTGTAAAGTTTTCTTGCACCCTTATGTTAGGATTTGATTGTCGTGGCATTGAAAAATTCATTTTGTTAAGCTAATGTGAGTCTTGAGGGGAACCAATAATAATGTTGAGTTTTTTCGTGTAATACCCAAATTTCTTTTCACCCTCCAAACTAAGTGATTTACTATGCATGAAACTACCATATAACCTATAATTGCTTGCACTATCTTTTTGGGTTCCCAAATATATGTGCAATTTTCAAACATAATTTTATAAGATTTGGCCTTATTCCTTTTAGTGTACCCATCAAAAGCATCATGTAACGAAATTGTTGTTGGACAGCCCTAATTAGATCATGAGTTATGGCATCAAAAAGGTCATTGCCTTTTTTCCAAATTGTTGTTCCCAAGTGTGGCGAATTGTTTCCAATAAGTTGCAAGTAAACATCTTAGCATCCTCTTGAACCATCAAACCCTACACATTTCAAACAAGATCAAATGTTTTGTAGAACATGTATTAATAACATGTTTAATTTTGCATGAACTTGCAAGATTCAATGAAGGGATGGAAATGTAATAGTACATTTCCAACAAAAATTCCCCTATTAATGAAATTGAAGATGCCAAAAGGACAACCAATGGTTTCACTCTTCAAGGTCATTCCCTGATGCTACCCCAAACAAATGCCACCAAGACCTTGCAACTTCACAATTGGCATTTGTTTCATCAAGTGTTTTGTAGTTGTTACAAATTTCCATATGTTGTACATGCAAATGTGGCATCCGAATGAGATTATTAGTGTGGATCCCCATGGATTGAACATAATGGAAAAGACAAGTTATTTCTTTGTTGTGCAATGGTTGGGAAGGGTCTCCTAATGGGCCAAACACAATGCGAACAACATTATAATTGGCTTGAGCATTATCAACCATGAACCCCTTAAACTCTAACATCTCAACTTTTTTTTTCCTTCATGACTTTTATTATGGCCTTCCACATAAAAACTTGAGACTCCAAATCGTCTAATTGCATGTCACATACTACAAATGTCGTGACTTTAACATAGTTTAGGTCATAAACATAACATACCATGGTTGTCCAACCCGAAACACATTTACAATGGTTACATCAACCATGCTCCCTATGAGTCTCTACCTAGTTGCATATGTGCAACAATATCAACTCCATTTCCTTCACCTTTTGTGGACATTTTAAATAAAAAGACATTTGATTGACCTTGTCCAAGGAAGACACTATCTTGGATATAGTCATAAGGGTGATTTCTCTTCGATTGAAGAATCTTATCTAGTGGGCCATGTCCAAAATTCCCATGTCTAAAGCTTGACACAAAATTCTTGATGTTGGATGAAGAAAGTGTAGAAAATATATCCATCAACCCATAAAGTTGTGTCCCTTGCAATTTTGTAATATTTGGTTCATTGGAACCAAACAACTCTTGATTTAGAAATGTCTTACTAGTTGCCAAAGTTATAATTGATGTGGTTGCTCTTGGATTCTACTCCACCTCAACCTTCACCAATGATTTTGAAATCACAATGGATTCACAACAATCGTTCATTAAAACAAAATCATTGTGTGACCCAAAAATGATACATGCCTTGCTCCTAGTGGGTAGCTTGTGCACAACATAGTACATCCTAGCATTGTAGATCGCCATACAAGAAGGTGGATTCTTGCAATACCTACAAAGAATTGTTGAATGTGTAGATGGGATGTGTCCAAGCTAAAAGGCATTGTTTATTGCACCTTCCCAATGAACCTCATTGATTTTTTCATTTTGCATTTGACATGGGCTATCTTCAACCATGCAACACAAATGACCAACACAAGTTGCTCGCCTAAATGTCAATGCATAGTCATTTTTTATGTTGGTGGTTTTCATTGCACACCAAAGGTGGCCATCGTGTTTCCTATCCATAGCTTGCATCTATTCTATCATGTTAGCTATAGCATGAAGGGGAGGAAGCTTAAACAAGATGTCTCCATCAAACTTTTGAGGCAAGAAGGTTACTTGAATTTTTTTGAAGGTATCAAAATTGATGTTCCAAATCTCACTTTTACATTTCAAGAATTTTTTCATCTTTTGTAAACAATCAATAACATTACGAATCTTTAAGTTGAACTCCTTGAAGAATGGCACATAAGCAGTAGAAGGAGGCACATACTGAAATAGTTTTATAACATTAAATGACAATGGGTTGGAAAAACATTGGGAACTTATAAGAGATTTTGCAAAGTTTGGCAAAGGTGAAGGACATGGAGAAATTGAAGGATGTACTTAGCTTGGATTGTCTTGAAGCAAAAGAATATAATTACCTACAACATTGTATTTTACAAGACCTATAAAGAATAGTTGGATTTGGAATCATGACATCTAACATTGTCATCCTTTGTATCGCCATTGAAGTCAAACACAATTGGAGGATTGTGAGGTTCGACTTTCACTTGTATAACTTTTGGATTATTTTTCTTGCATGTAACAATTATTAGAATAGTAAATGGAACTACGAAGGCAATGCCGCATCCTCCACAAAGTTGTTTCACTACTACAAAATGTGAGTGTAATTCACTAGTCCCTGTTCATTAGACCAATGAATTCATTATTTCTTCACTAGTCCTCATTCATTACAACCAACGAATTCACTCAAATCCAGTGAAATCACTTGGCGTACAAGGACACCTTTTGTTGTAGTGTTTGCTTCAATGTCCATAATCAATGGAATGGAATTTCCAACCAAAGGATGGAAAACATCATAACTCAAACTAAATCTAGCCATGTTGTAAACAAAGTAACAAAAGTGCATAAAACATATAAGGTACAAGAATAAACTACTTCAAAACCCAAAGACTCCAATCCCAAATGTTCAATGAAAAATAAAATAAAGTTCCATAATTATTTCTAGAATGTTAGTTTTTAGACAAATCAACAAATAAAAAACATAATTGGGCTAGGTGATGCAAACATTAAAGAAGTAGCAAAAGGCAACTACAAATTAAATGAGGCGACAATTGTTCAAAGTTGATAACTAGTTTTTTTTTTCTTCTAAAATACATTTTTTTAAGGTTGTCAAGAAGTTATTAGTGCATTCAATACACTAAGGTGTTCATGCATATTAAATTTTCATCCACACATAATTACAAACCAAAAAGGAACCCAATGTTTGATTCCTAGGTCACAATTAGTTTTTTACAAATTGTTGTTGTAAGCATAGCAATCACAACTTTCATGCTTTGTAGTGTGACAATTTACTTTATGGATTCCCAATTTTTTGTTTGAGATGTTACATATGAAAATTAATTTTAAACTAGCAAAGTTGTCAAAAGGTTTTTGTTTTCATGCGGTTGGCGACCAAAAGTAGGGCTATGAGTCGTTTTGACATGGAAATGTAAAAACAAATATATCTATGTGGTTGTATGTAAATATCATATCTCAAAAACTATTTTTAAATTTCCAAAATTTCAAGTTTCATAAATTTAAAACAATGGGAGGAGAGGTTTTTAAAAAATAATTTTTTTAAAATCAAATTTTTGATTTGGCCGTTGGCCAAAATATGGGGGGAAAGAAAAAATATTCAAATTTTAGATTTGGGGAAGAATGTATAACATGGGAAGGAAAAACAAAAAGATTTGGAAAAGGATGTATTATGGGGGGAAGGAAAAAAAATCAAATTCTAGATTTGGGGAAGGATACATTAGTGGAGGAAGGGAAAAAAAAAGAAAATTTTAGATTTTGAACAAGATGTATTATGGTGGGAAGGGGAAAAAATTAGATTTCAAATTTGGGGAAGGATGGATGTATTATTGGGGGAAGGAAACCAAATTTCAGATTTTGGAAAGGATGTGTTATTGGGGGAAGGGAAAAAAATCTGGCCAATATGGCCTTTTAAAGGCCTTGGCCTTGGCAAGAATTGCTTGAAAGAAGGTAAATTTTGTTTCCTTTCTTTCTTCTATGGTTATTTTCATATGGACTATGCACTAATGCCCATAGGTTTGGAATGCACATAGGTTTTCCAAGCTTCAAAAACCATGTGTGTCAACACACATGGTTTTAAAACTCTCTTCACCTTTGGATTTCCAAGCTTCAAAAACTATGTGTCGGCACATATGGTTTTCAAGCTTTTTTCTTTGGATTTTCAAGCTTGAAAACCCATGTGCATCGACATATATGGTTTTCAAGATCTCTTCAACTTTGGATTTCCAAGCTTGAAAACCATGTGTGTCAATGCATATGGTTTTCAACCTTTTTTCAACTCTAGATTTCTGAGCTTGAAAACCCATGTGCACTAGCACATATAGTTTTCAAACTCAACTCAACTCTAGATTTTTTTGCTTGAAAACCCATGTATGCTAATGCATATGGTTTTCAAACTCTATTCAATTTTGGATTTTTGAGCTTTGAAACCCATGTGTGTCAGCGCATATGGTTTCAAACTCTATTCAACTCTAGATTTTTGAGCTTTGAAACCTATGTGCTTCAACGCATATGGTTTTCAAGCTCTTTTCAAACTTGGATTTTTTAGCTTCAAAACCTGTGTGCGCCAATGCATATGGTTTTCTTGAGCTCTTTTCAACTCTAGATTTTTGAGCTTCAAAAACCATGTGCATCAATGCGTATGGTTTTCAAGCTCTTTTCAACTTTGGATTACCAAGCTTGATTTCAAGATTTGTTTTATCTTACCATTGTTTAAAAAGTTTCCAATGTATTCAATGAATGCAATTGTTGGTTTTTTTATAGGATGATGTTATTACCTCACATATTTTTCTAAACAAACAACACCTTTGATTGATGAAATTGATGTCGATAATTGGGTGATTGATGATATTGAAGAACCAAAGGAATTCCAAACCAACCCACCATCTTTTGATGTTAAACAAACATGTATTTTTGAAAAGAAACAAGATTTAAATGTTGTTTTTAGGTCCTTCTTCAGTGAAGATGACATAATGGAATTTAATGGAAATTCCATTATGTCACATGATTTTCATGCAAGTTGTGAGACTTGCACTCACAAATGATGTCCTCGAGCTTTGAGGGGGCTTCTATTCATGCTATCACCTTAGAGCTATAGTTTTCTATGTTTTTTTGAGGGGATTGATGGGTGCATTGTTGATGTCACCCTAGAGAGGACAAACGGTTAGGATGATCATTGGAAAATTGTTAATGAAGAGTTTGAAGAATTTTTAAAATCCAAACCTTCCTTGCATCATCTAATGGAAAAATTGTTTCATGTGTGAGATGAAATCACATGCTTGAAGCTTGGTTTCCATACATCAATGAGGTCCATGTGAAGAACAAATCAAGGCATGTTCGGGTTACAAGTTGGGTGTTTGATGCAAATATGGAAAGCAATGGTGTTTTTTGGTCCATAATGGATGGAGTCAATGTGTGAATTTTTTTTCCCTCTTACATACAAATTATGTTTTCTTTACACAACAACAATTCAACATTCTCATGTTTCTATTTTGTGGTCATATAGGGCATCAGAAAGGGCACATTTGACATCCAAGTTTGTGCACCTTGTGTGCAACATCAATATGGTGGTTTTACACCTATAACCGAATGGAAAAATGTGTCGAAGAAAGAGCAATATGATGAATGCATCAAGAAGGTTGGAAAGACTTTGTATAATTTGATTGTCCATGCCACGATTGAAATTTCATCCAAGGTAAAATTATGCATTTCAATCTTTATTTAATGAATAAAATTTACTCATTATACTCATTCATATATAGTTATGAACTTTCATCTAATTTTCACATACCCTATGTTAATCAATATTTTGTTTCCACACGTTAATTATCAACATATTGTTTATCCATGGGTTTACATCATGAAATACTTGATGCACAACACATGGCAAGAGAAGCATACAAACATGATATTAATGGGCCTAGGACTCAAAAGGGTCTTCAAGAGGCCATGTTGCAAGTTGGGCTCAAAGCGAAATAACAACACAAAAGCCAATTGGTGAAGTTGCTCCCTATTGTTGATCCCTCCTTAGGAGATGATTTCCTTACCTAGGTTAAGTTACATTGGTCATGTGTCAAAGCTGGTCATCCATAAGAGAAAGTGGAATGGCTACAAATTTGGAATGGAGACTAAATAATCAAAAATTAATTTTTTTTTCCACTTGGTCCAATAAAATGGGCCAACCTTGGATCCTTTGTTGAATAGGAAATTTTTTTGGTGGCAAGTACATATTCCTAAATACTGACATCTTTTTGCTTTCAACATTGTGAAAGTGCATTAATGGATGTGTTTTCTGAATTTGCTAACACATGGATGTTTACACCAATCAACGTGGGCATTTCCATATAGCTCTGGAAGGATATAGTGAGACTTTGGGTGATTAGATGGGTGGACACCTAGAAAATGATTCATTTCAATGAACTTTTCTTTAATGAGTTTGCTTTGCCCAATGGACCATTTTGAGACAATGATTGGGAACAACAACCAAGGGGTGAAAAGGTGGTGAGAAGTATCCTTTCAACGTATTACTTATGAAACAACTTATACACATTTATGTTGCATATCTTTTGTTCAAACTTGTTTGTATTCTTTTACATGATGTTTTTACAATTATTCAAATTATACATGTCTTGGTTGCATATATGCCTCTTGGAAATGCATGAACATCCATAGACTATATATGGCTTTTTTTCCCTATAGGTACATGAGGTTGTGATTGGGCCAAATGAATGTCTCAAATTTAAACCAAATTTTTTTATGGTGTGGAGGTTTGGTGCACCCCCAACTACTATGTACACATCTAAAATTGAAGTAGAATGGGGTTTAGAACATTGTGGGTGTGGAGGTTGGTACTTGGATATGCCTAAAAGCACTATCCCATATGAAGAGGCATCTCTTCATAAGGAGTGTGTTGTTAGGCAAGTTGCAAGTGATGTTGGGGTTGCTTCAATTGAATTTCCTCCCCATGATGATTTGGAAGAAGCAAAACAAATAGTTTCACAAGTAGCCATTGTTATGGGATAAACAATTTTTACATCAATGGTTGGGCCTAAAGGATGTAAAGGAAAGGGAAGAAAAAGGGACGAGGTTGACCCAAATGTAGGTGACTTTCCAATTGGTGCCCATGGTGGTTCCTTGCACATAGTGCTTATAATCTAAACATTAGTTTTTCTTAGAAGTAAACATGAGTAAGATATTTACCCATATAATGCAATATCCTTTGATTCTTGCAATATTGGGCATTATCGAATGAAGATAATCCCGATTCATCTATTTGATGTTGTTGAGACACATGAATCCCCACATTTGGCCATCTAAAAGTTGTTAGAATTCTTCAAGAATGTAAGGCCTAATTTACATGTTTTTATTCATTTTCCTTTTACAAATGTCATAGATTTTAACGCTTTTTATTTTGTTTGTTTGCATGCAATTACTATGATCATGGTCTAATGTTGTGGTTGGTGTTCTAGTTCAATTTTCTATGGACATGATCATTGTTGATTGTCCAATGGGAATGCATGTCCATGGTTGCATGGATGGCATTCAAGTGCCCCCTTGGAATGCATTCAACAAACATTATTGGGAGTATATATGTTTTTTCAATGGCTAATGATTTGTTGGATGACAATGGGTGTTTGGTTCTCTTGCAAAGTTTTGATGATGCATCTACCATGGAATTGTTTTCTTTTGCATGGGGTAATAAGGTTTCAATCCTAGCCAAAGAATATACATGCATCAACAACATCCTTATGCACATTAAGTTAGGAAAGGTGATACCAAGACTTCCACCAAATTAATTTTAATTTTTTCAATCTTATGCATGCATTTATTGGAATTCAAAATTGGATTGATGTGGTTTATTTTGGCAAACTTTGTTCTTTTGTGCAAATGTCTTTATTGAGCCTGAGGGATCATTCAAATTTCAAGAGTATGGTTGACTAGTTGACCCATTTTTAAATCCAATAGAGTTGGACATGATCTACAATCACATTTTCGATGGTGTTTTGCCTATGAAAACTCCACAAGA
>Ga0116228_10002607_pt1 | contig 15656 bp, 13 predicted proteins | sample S1TSphfallax_2_FD_89694 | JGI IMG/M metagenome (GOLD analysis project Ga0116228, IMG submission 89694) | Host-associated microbial communities from peat moss isolated from Minnesota, USA - S1T2_Fc - Sphagnum fallax MG | ecosystem: Host-associated > Plants > Peat moss > Unclassified | place...
AAAAAAAAAAGAGGGGGGGGAATTGTGGCCCCCCCCCTGACCCCCACTACCGCGGAGGTGGGGGAAAAAACACCCCCGCATTTTGGTGTTTTCTTGTTAATTTATGGTTTTGGGGGTGGGGGGGGGGGGGGGGGGGGGGGGGGGTGTGTGCAACAACTTCTACAAAGATTTTCATGGGGAAAAGAATCGCCCAAATTCGCCTCATTTTGAGGAAAAAAAGTGTTCAAATTGCCATTTTTAGACTATAGCTTCTACTAATTTTTTCTTAAATTTTGGAAAAAAAATTCTCATATTTTGAAACCATAATTTTTATTTTTAAAAAAATCATTGATGGCAAGGGAGCTCAGCCTTTTACTTGGTTTGAAATTCCCCGCTCTTGTGAATTTTTTTTAAAATTTCTTTTTGTGGCAAATTTCAATGATTTTTTTTTTAAATCGTCAAAAGTAAAAAATATTTTCCATATATATTTTTTGAAATAGCCAGATTTGGATACATGGTTCAAGTAGGCAACCAATAAATATAAGGATGCCTAATTCTATTACTTTCATATATCTGATTAATAGCCAAATTTGGCTTAATTGACTTTCAAAACAATCACCACCTCACCTTACATCACATATAAAAAAATTAATGAAATAATATAAATAAATAAATAAATAAATAAATGAGTAAAACACACACGTACATAATACTAAGGCCCCACTCATTAAACAAAAGATTGAATAATTTAAATATTTTCCACATTTTTCATGCACAATCTGCCCAACTGCCCAACTAAGTTTCCCAAGATTCCTGCAGACCTGACACCCACAGGCAGCCCCCTGAAGGACAAGAAATCCTGCCAGCAGCCCGCAAATCATGGAACTGCCCGTGCAAAGGACCTTACCCAATGAAAGCTGACAGAAATCCTTTTCCAATTAAAATAATAAAATAATATCCTTTCTTTTTCTTTTTCTTTTCTATTCATTTCTTTTCCCTCCTTTTTCTCTTTCCTCTCTTTTTCTTTTGGTTTTTTTAAAATTTTAAACTCTCCTTGTCTTTTCTTGTCCTGTCTTGTCTTTCTCTCTTCCTTTTCTTGTCTTTTCCTTTTTCTTCGTATCAACGCCTTGTTCTTTTTCTTTTTTCCTTTTCCTTTTGCTTTCTTTTGTGAGCTGTCAGAAGGTAGGTAGGTAGTAGGTAGGAACTTTTAATTTTTTTTCAATTGAGAGATCATCAGCAAGCCGATTTTAGCCAAATTTGGCTATTGATAAAATTTGAAAACCTACAAATTTACACACCCTTATGTATTTTTGGCTCCCCTAGTTGAACCATGTCTAGAAATCAGGCAATTTTAATAGAATTTTTTTGGGATTCAATTTTTTTTGGCTTTTTCCCTTTTTCTAAATCATTTTGTGACCTCAAAAAAAATCAGATAATTAAAATCAGCAGGAATTCTCGCAACAAAAATGGAAAAGGCTGGATTTTGGTGGTCAAAGGCCACAATCTTGAAGGCTGTTTTTTTTGGGGCGAAGTTTCGCCAAAAAGGAAAAAAAAAAAAAAAACTCGAAATTTGTAGACGAAGTGATTTTGGACTATTCCAGGGTTTCCATCGCCAAAATTCAGGAAAATACCAATAATAAGTGTCCAATTTCTATATGAAGATACAAGGTTGATTAAACATTTGTACTCCACATTTGGTTTATTATAGCCAGATTTTATAAAAACCTTCCCAGTAGGGGTTTTTTTTTGGGCGAAATTTTGTGAAATGGGTAGTTTATTTTTGGTTCGAATTGCTGAATTTTAGTTTTTTTTTTTTGAGTTTCTTAGTAGCCAAATTTCATTAAAAAATCCAATTAAAAAAAAAAAACGGCCAGATTCTATCCTAAGTTCCAGCAGCAGGTAGTCAAAGAAATACAAGGATGCTAGATTTTTTTTTACTTTCAAATTTTTTTATTGCCAAAATCTTCTTTACTGTCTAAACCTGTAGCCATATATGGCTCATTCCTCTAGTGGATGATCGCCAGTCCGGCTACTTGACAAAAAGTGAGAAAACGAAAAAACCATGGTCGGTTGGTAGGTACCAAGTAGGTAACTGTGAGGTGAAACTAGAGCGGTAAAAAGAGGCAGTAAAAATATTGGGTCGGATTCTTCTTCCGTCCGTCCGTCCGTCCGTCTTTTGATTCCGTCGTCTTCGTCGGCATCGTCGTCTTCTTCCGGACTCCTGCGCTTTGTGCCTCTTCCTCTCGGTGCTGCTACACTAGAGCTTTTGCTCGCGTGGGAGTTGAAATCGAGCACGGATCCAATCCAAACCTGTGCCGTTGCTCTCACGGTTTCTAGAGTCACGATTTCAAACCCCCGTGCTTCCTTTCTCAGGCTCTGGATGCAAATTTTTAGCGCGTTTTTCTCAGACGGAAGGAAGTCCTGCAAGGGTTGGCAGCCCCGGGTCGTGCGCGAGAATGGAGAGTAATAATAGAATGCGACATGCCGGAATCTAGTAGATGTTCCAGGTGCTGTGCTATCATGAGAATCTGGTGAGTATGAATCAAAGCTTTTGCTCTGGTTACAAAATTTCCGTTCTCTAGTTCTCTTTTGGTTGTTGTTAGTTGATTCCCGTGGTTCGCTTGTAGCATGTGGATTGTTGTTGTCCGCGGAGAACTTGAAGAACTTGAACCGATAGCTTGCTTGCTTCCTTGCCAGCCTTTGTGCGTTGTTGCATCGTTTTGGAATTTTTTTTGCTTTGTTTGTGAAGCATGTAATTGAGATCTTGGGCGCTGTTTTCCCTCCTTGAATGCTTGGGGATTATTAAGCTTAGGGTCTGATTTTTCTTTCTTGTGTCAAAACAAAAGTAATAATCAGTCTATGGCTGAAACTGTTAGACTCATGTGGCAAAGCACTACGTGAGGAGAGAGAGAGGGTTTTTGTTGGTAATTATCAGCGTGGTCTTAAGCATGTCTGCTGCTGCTAGTTTGTCACGGTATTGGCCAGTCCAGACCTCATACCAATCGCCTCATGGATATATGTATATATTTACCTTTTGTCACAATCCGCTTCATAGTCATACTTGCTATGAGATCTATCATCTGACCTAAGAAGAATACAGTTTACAACATGAGATCTTGCTGATCTTTCCGAACTGCATCAGTACTAGTCGGTAAGATTTTGACTTCAGATTTTTGTGTTCTCTCCTTGCTTTTCTGTTCTCAAGACTGAAACAATAGATTGAACTAGTTGCTCTGCAAATTAATTTTGAGAGATAAGCTGGTTTATACATAATTTATACAGTCTCTTTGCAGTCAGCTTTGGTGTGGAATTCTGTGGTTCATCTTTACATTGCAGCAGGCTACTAGGTACCACATTCTGCGATGTTATGGTGCTGCTTAACTACCAACATAGAGAACGCACAATGCACATGCAAATCAAAGATATAAAGTTTGATAACTGGAGTACCTTATATTCTATCTTGACAGGTGTGCAAAGGAGAAAACAGATTTGGGTTTTACCATGAGGTGAACAGAATGCATTTTCTCTGGAGTAATTTGCAATTGCATTGACGCCAGCAGATCAAGAAGAGAGCGTATCTTGGCATCTGGCAGAAAGGCCAATAGGGAATTGGTTTGACATTAATTGAACCCACTTTTCTGATGGGATGTGTACTGGTACGCCCATGCCTGCGCACTGGTACGAAAGATGAGGAGATTGGCACTGACAGCTATTTCAAAGATGCGTCAGGTAAGCAGGAAAAGCCTTTCACAATACATGACTCCATACAACAGTAGGATCAACACAAATGCTGGTGCTGAAGGAGTGCTTGTGATTTAAAAGCAATTCTACACTAGGATTTTGGCTTTCTGGAAATTGGAAATGCTTTTTCTGCCATGAGCTGGCTGACTGCTATTGTTTTCTTTTGCAGTGCATTCTGAAGCGTCAGCTCGTGGGGGTTCTGTGTTCCCAAGCACACATGGGTTTCAATCTTATTCATCCAACAACAGTTTACAGCAAAAACCCACAGGAGCAATGATATTCACAATGGACGAGCTAAGCAGAGGGACAGGCAATTTTTCTCCATCAAATAAGATTGGGCAAGGAGGGTTTGGGCTGGTGTACAGAGGCAAGCTCAGGGATGGTAGGATTGTTGCAATCAAGCGAGGCAAAAAGGTACACTTTTTTCGCATCAACCTAGTGTATGTAGCACCCTCAAGTATTGCTCCTATGTGAAAAGGAAGGAGGCCTTTTGATATTGAAAGGAACATGAAAAAGGTTGATTGTGGCAAATGTAAATGCCAGCAAGTAACTGGCTTTTGACAGAGATAACTTCACTAGGACCATTGGATTACACTGGTTGGAGAAGGAAAGAGGAGTTAATGAGTAAATTATGTTGAAAGAGGACCTAAGGCCACATTGATGGAAAGTTGTTGGCAGTGCAATTTATTACTCCTTCAACAAGGTTTGTGCATCCCAGCCATCAAATGACCCCAATTTTCACCCTTGTGCTTACAAGCCTTTAGGTTTCCCACAGTAGTCTACCCATATGAAGATGAGTTTAATTACCCTTGTTTAAGGGGATACCAGTGAACACCTGCAATTCCTTCTGTGGCCATGGAAGGGTGTAGGGTTGGATGCCCTAGACCACCCTTTTCTTCCCCACCCCAATCAGCACTAGTAGAATTTGGGTGCCCTAAGCTCACAAAACACAAGAACTTTGGCCCCTAAACCCAAAAATGAGACAGACTTGCACCTGGGAAATCTTTTCCTCAGCATACTGCCTCCTTCAGGCAATAGGCTACTCAAGTCTGAGAGTAGGTGGAGGGCTGCAGTCTTGGTTTCAAGGAGACGCATCTTTGATAACTTACTGCTGGAACAGCATTGTTGTGTTTTCATCTTAAAGAAGGGGGTCTTGGTATGCAAGGGAACTGACAGTAGTCTTCAAGCTAACTAACTGCTCTTGGATTTATGGACAGGATGTCTATGAGCAAAGGTTGTCAGTCGAGTTCAGGACAGAAGTGGACATGCTGTCACAGGTGGACCACTTGAATCTGGTGAAGTTAATAGGCTATTTGGAAGAAAACAGTGAGCGTATACTAGTGGTGGAGTATGTCCCCAATGGAAATCTCCGCGAACACCTTGATGGTACACTCCCTACATATATACGTACGGATCCGGACACATTTCCACAATTTTTCATTTCTTTAGTGTTCTCTCTACATCTTACGCAACAGAGCCCCAGTTTATGTAGCTCTCTAGCTTTCAAGAAGTGGACAAATGATAAGTTTCTTAAGCCTCTCCCATTTTATGCACCTAAAAACCCCAAATCTAGGGACAAAAACTCAGTTTATGGTGGTCAACTCTTGGAGCAAATGCTTCACATTAACCAAGGCAGTCAATGCCTTCCTGAACATTGAAATTTTTATGTCATGCAATCTCAGTGGAATCTGCACCCAGTTGATTTGGGGAGTTGGGATTGAATTGGAATTGCATGATGTAAAATGAATTCTGAGCTCATGGTCCCAAGTGGGGAGCTTTTTCAAACCCACTTTTTCCTTAAGAGAACATGCTCATATAACTTTCACTGCTATATCTCTCTTCTTTGAGTCTCCCTCACTCATTTCTGTTTCATTTTTGTTTTTGTTGTGTTCCCGTCTTCTTTGTTTCCTTTGTTATCTCCATCTCTTTATGTCTCATGCACTCAAAGTGTATGTTCAGGTTGCAGGAGACCCTAGTGACTACGTGCTATGTAGGCCTATCTTTGCCTTAGAGGATACTACTTACCTTTTTTTTATCGACCATGTCTTGGGTGCTAGCCAATGTCATGACCGAGTCTTCCTGAGTCTTCTGGAAATGGGACAGAACTCAGGAGTGCCCACAAATTTGGGTGGAGTATTGTATTATCTGTACCCACCATCTGGAGCTGATGAAGTCAGTAGGCAGTCATGGCAGCTCATCACTGCTATTCATGATGAATGGTTTATGATGGTTTGATGTGAGCCTTTACCACTGTCCTAATGTCATGCCCATTCCTGACCAGCATCACCTCAGTCATTCCTGTCATGTTAGTATTTGTTTTGCTGAAGCTGACAAAACAGTTATCCTCTAAAAAGTATCATGGCAGAGTTTTCTCTTCAACCTCATAGATATGTTGGGCTTGCCAGCATGAGGACCGAATCTTCCTATTATGGTAAAACTTGTGACAGGAAATCAGTCAATGCCTGACCTTGTTGTCCACCAAATGCTGGGAGTAGGTGGAGCCAGTGATGGTAGTTGTTGACACTATGCCATATCATGACTGAGTCAACCTGTTGCTTGTCCAAATGCAACAGAAACTCAGACACAGATTTTTGTGGAATTTCTTTTGTCTAAAATATTGATCAGGCGATTATCTACACCCTCATTGGGAGTGGAGAAGTGAGTGGGGACAAAGGGCAGCTAGTCACTTGCCAGTCATGATGAACATGTGGTGGCCTGATACTTTGTGAGTGAAACTAACAAGGTTATGACCACTTCTTCTTGTCATGTTTATTTGATTTTGCTGTAACTGACAGAACAGTTACCTTCAAATTTCTCTTGTGGAGTTTTCTCTCCAATCTTGTATCTATTGTGCTGTTCAAGGTCACTGAAGGTGTGCGTGCGTGCCACTATTCTTCACACTAGTTTTAGCATTGGTGTCTCCTCTTTTCCTGTTTTTTAATATATTGATCTGAAGAAGTCTTCAGACCTTATTATTGGGTCATTTCTCAATTCTATTCAGGTCAACTTCAATCATAGCTATTTAGAATGAGATATTGATTTTGGGATTCACTGATGAGGCTCGATTCAAGATTATGCATAAGCAGGCGCTGCAATTTTGGCACTTGAAGTGACTCATTTTGTGATTCTTAAAAATTTGGCAAGAGAAAGGAGGAAATGTTTAATCTATCTATTTGTTTTAGACATAGCAGGATAAAGAGAAGTACAACGTGGTCAAATTCTTACTCTCAAAGCCCGGGGATGCAGGCTCTTGTGGAGGGGTGCTGGATATGAGTACGCGACTGGATATTGCTATTGATGTTGCCCATGCTCTTACTTACTTACATCTTTATGCTGGTAAGCTCATTTTTCTCTGAACCCTTGACTGTCTACTTGTCCTCAGATTAGCTCATTTGATGTTCCTAAAGGGTCAGATGAGAACTGATTTGGATGCTGTTTTGGCCCTAACCTGGTCACATCACATGGACGCCAAGCAATGTGAATGAATGTCATTTCCTAGAGATAAAATAGCAAGGACTTTGGATTTTGTGTGTGCAGACAGACCAATAATACATAGAGATGTAAAGTCATCCAACATTCTTCTGACGGAAACATTCCGTGCAAAGGTGGCCGATTTTGGGTTTTCCCGTGTGGGGCCTGCAACTGACGTTGGTGCCACCCATGTTTCCACACAAGTGAAGGGTACTGCTGGGTACTTGGATCCAGAGTATTTGACCACATACCAGCTGAATACGAAAAGTGATGTCTATTCATTTGGTATTCTCCTAGTTGAGATTTTCACTGGTAGGCGGCCCATAGAGGTGAGGAGAGTCAGTGATGAGCGTGTCACTACCAGATGGGTAAGTACTCAGTTCACTATGTCTCTGTCTTTCTGGTCAGTTTGGAATTGTCTGGCCAATTCCAGCATGAAACATGATCTAAATAGGGAAAGAAGATAATTACACTCACTGAGTAAAATCTTGGAACATATTTTAAGTTGAACCTGCTGGAAGACTTGGAGAGAGATCACCTAGGGCTCACAAAGATGTAAAGTAATGCTTAGAAGTGAGCACAATGAATCTCAGTGAAACAATCGTGAAGGCAATTCTGTACAAATCTGACCTGAATTTCAGTTCAGTGTCTGATATTGTAGCAGGGTCCAATCTCCATTTTAAGGGTACTCCTCTGTGTATTTGACCAAGGGCTAACTCCAAATAGGTAACCAGACTTAGTGAGCTTAGCCAATCCAGCTAGCAGAGCCCACATCTTCCCTCTCAATACTCAGGACACTTCCATTCTCCAAATTAATTACTCCTGCAAACTTTGCTGATAAAGCACCCTACCTCCTTCTCCTGTTAGTTTTGTATTTGAGACATTTCCATTAGATGCCAGCAGGAATGTCTGGTTGAATATTGGAGGTGTTTCTGTCTAACCAGGAGAGTAAGAGGTGCCTTGAGCCCCTTCTCGGTGGGTCTGCCACCTTCTCATGAATGGAGTAATCAAGCTGGATTTAATGAGAATGCCATGAAGCAAGTGTGATTTGCAAGTTGTCTAGTAAAGAATTTTGACAGAAGAGACTGTTGAGTGTTTCACAGGCATTCAAGAAATTTGTGGAAGGAAAGGTGATTGACATTCTGGATCCAAAAATAGAAAAGGCATCAGCAGCTGTAAGTGTCATGGAGCGTATAGCAGAGTTGGCTTTTGCTTGTTCAGCACCCACTAAGGGAGACCGACCAAGTATGAAAAAGGCAGCAGAAGTTTTGTGGGATATAAGAAGAGACTATCTAGCAGCACACCAAAAGGATCTAAATGCCAGGGCTGCAAAAACTGGAAGCCTAAATCGTGACAGAATCCACAATGAGTTGACAGCCTCTATTGGTGTCCACAACAGGACATCAATCAACTCCACTTATGAAGCATCCCTTCCTCGAGGCTCTCAGAGACGGCGCAATAGTAGCTAAGTTTTTTTTTCTAACTTCTATTTGAGATATTGTTAGAGATGTTGATTCTGTAAATCTCATTTTGTTTGGATTTCTCATTTTCCAGTTAGGTCACCACCCACCCTCCCCAACCACCCCCTTGACCATTGACTAGATGAATTAAGTTTGCCAGGAAAAAAATATTCTGTCAATGTTGTAATGATATGGTTCAATGAATGAGTTGTACGATTTCCAGTGGACTTGCATGTGTGTTTTTGCTTGTTAAACTGATAAAGAGATGATGAGATATGAAGAGGAGTGAAGTAGAATGTGAATACTTTGGGACACTTTGCTAGGATAGGCATGCTCATCACCAAACACAAATTGGGAACCAAATGTTTATCTTCATTTCTTGTCCTTTTGAAATGATCTTCATGGCTATGGGTGCATCAAGTGGAGGTTTTAAATACCTCTAAGAGAAAGATATGGGTGCACCAACTCGAGCTTTACAATCCCCTCTTTGAACTCCAGAAGCAAACAAGCTATGTCCAAGGATTTTAAGGTCCATGCACCTTTAATGGAGCTTCTCCTTGGTGGGTAAGGATGTTATGTCCTTCCACTACATCTGGATGGTAGCTCAATACAATGGGACAATGGTAACATGGTACTCCAATAAACCATCGTGAGATGGCATCTTGTTGAACACTCTCCAAGCAATGCTCAAGACTCCCACATTAGAATGAGTCCACCCAGCTACTACCCCACAAAGACATTAGATTCACAACCACTTTGAATGATTTGATCATGAACACTCCCACCCTCTTCAAGGGCCACTACATTGGCACATGCATCAATTAATTGAACAAAATCTGATGATCCTAAAACCGTTTGTCACCATTTCATTGTTTCTCGTTGAATTTGTTGAAACAATTCCAATGCTTTCTAGCCTACCCACATTTCACATGTCCCAATATCATGGCATTCCAAGTGACCACATCTTGAGATGGGATCTCATTGAGCACACTTTGAGCATCATCCTTCCATGCTCTCACACTTGCTCACACATCAACCAACTACTTCACTTGAACAAAAGTGACTATGTTAGGATGCATTGCTTCTTGTTGTATTCCCTTCTCAAGTTGCCCATCATTGACATATTTTGCAAGCTTTTCCATTCCACGAAAAACATTCAAATGCATTGTGCCTAGTGCCATTGCCACCATTTTTAGTGTAACCAATGGTGGGTTTCATTGGTTCTCAAACCAAAGTGTTTCTTGTTTCTTCTTATGTTTGAAATCCAAGTACCTTACAGTTGTTTACAACCAAATCCCAATTCATGTTGATTAGGCATCTATTGTCCACATCCTAAACATAAATTATATTGTAAGAACAAAGAAAGCCACATTGACCTCTGACCTTAGTGCACAAGAACATAGATGGACAAAATGGACAACAATGAACATAGATTCATATCCAACACCCAAAGTTGTTGCCATTTAAAAAACATTATGTGCACAAGAACCTTGTAAAATTATATTCAAAGTATTTTGAAAACAATCCTACTAACACATTACTCATAGATTATACCTCATACATCCAACATTCTTTTATTCCAAACTCTTAATCTATTGTACAAAAACCAATGCCAAATTTGGTAAGGCCATTACTTAACATTCCTAAGCAAATAGATGGGACTCCAATCACAACCCCAAATTTAATCTCATCTATAGCTATCTAATGAAATCTTGCATCCTCACAAATGATGTGTAAATCATATGCATACAACACCATGAAGTGAATCCATAACTCAATTCTAAGAATTAGACATTACATTAGATTAAATTGATTTTGACAAGTCTCAAGCTTCATGACCACCCAAAAAAATAAGCCCTTAAATAGTGTTAGGTTAATGAAGTCATGGTGGCCACATACCAACTAAATGCAATTTGAATTCACATTTTACCAACTCTCACAAGTTTCATTTTCAATGGACCTCACCCAACCAAAACGTAAAAGTCGCATGTGCTAAAAGCATGTTGTGAGCTAATGACATGCATTGAACCTTTCAAACATTATTTTTTACATCATTCATATCTCTCGTCCTTTCATGCATCATGTCAAACCTACACCAAGCACTCGATTTAGTCACCCAAGACATGTGATTGTATTGGACCAAACTTCATTAACTTTGGAAAGAATGTGAATTTGGGCCAATTAGTAATTGTAGTAGACCTTGGGGCCTATAGGCTTCCAACTTCATTCTTTTTTGTTCCATTAGATTAAGGACTTGATGCAAAGTCCTCAAAATTCAAACAAGACATTCCCTTGTGAACCATTACAAAAGTATGAATAAATGCTTTCAACCATAGATTCAATCCTTTCTTTGCATATTTCATTGTCTTTCTAATGTTTTTTTGATACCTCATACAAAAAATCCATAGTCCCTTTCATAATTCCATTTTCTTTGAAACATGCAAATTGTCTAAAAAAGACAATAATTACTTGTTAAATATGGTGTTCCCCTATTTGGAAATGTTTTATTTCTCATGTGCAAATTTCAATTTTGTGTAAACTAGCCCATTTGGTAACATTTGGAACATTGACCCTACTAATTGTGTGTATAATAAATTATTTCAACCTTGTAGTAATATATTTGGTGTTCATTAATAGAAAACATAGTTTTTTAAGGTTTCAAATTGACTAACTAATCTTCCTTCATTAGTGGACAAATACATTTTGATTAAGAACTTTGGGCTTAAATTATGTGTATTTTTTGACAAAATCGACTTAATCATATTAACATATTTGATTATCTGTCAAATTAAAGATCTAGCTGAGTTGGACAATAAAATGAAAATCCTAATTGAAGTGGCCAATGATTTATAATTAGATGAAACTTTAACTAAAATTCAAGATTAAAAAAATGTTATGTTGAGATTTATGTCATGCATAAACTATTATTAAAATTTCTCTCTTTGTAGTTGTATAATTGTTTTATACATGATTCAATAATTTGGATGCATAAAAAAAAAGCTAATCAAAATTTCTAATTTGATTTTGAATTAGAATAGCTCCTATTATTAAATTTGAATCATCTATATGAACATGGAATTCTAAATCCCAAATATTTGGGTTAATCAAAATTAGTGCCTCCACATACTAATTTTTAATTTATTTCCATGTTATTTGAAATCATTAATCTAGATAAAAGATTAAAATTGGGTTGTAATTTTTTTGTACCAAGTTGGTTATAGGCTCCATGATAAAAAAACAATTTTTTGAATAGAACATTGGTCGAACTTGGCCATACCATTGAAAACATTGTTGTTAATATTGAAATATTCAAAATTAATTTGAATCTTTTTCAAATTCAAACAAATACCAAAGTCATGATAAATAGTCATAATTTGTCCAAAAGGATATCCATTTATTGTTGAAAACAATAAAATCATTCAACAAGATCTTTATATATACATAATTGAAGATTTGTTAATTGCACATTAGTAAATTGGTGATCCATTTTTCATTCTACACAACATTACAATCCATACAAATGTTCCTTGATCAGTAACAAAAGAAATTTTGTATTGATTTTATAGTGAATTGTTATTTGGCGGTAACCTGAAAAATCATAAAGGGAACAATATGTTTCATAACCTACAACAATATTGAAAACTTCATTGGTTAAGGGTAAAGGACATGAACCCTTTTGACTATGTTATTGCCCTAATCATGTTAGACCTTTGCATATTTCAACCAAAATCTAACAAGTTGCATATAATAGGTAAAATTTAATACATTATTTTTCATAACAATAAAAATGATATTACATAGAGTACCATGCAAAAGTATTTACAAATCTTGAATCAACCCAAAAGGTTTAGTAGTTGTTTAATTTGCTATTTGCAAATCATAAGGTGCATGCTAAGGTTTAAGTAATCCCAAACTAACCCTCGATTTCTTTGTGATATTATCAACTTCTTATAACCCCCATCTTGTAGAACATCATCGAGATACTATATTTTTGTTGATTTATATATGAATGACAACAACATATTTGGAATGCAATGTTCCTAGTGATACCACCTGAAGATGAGTTTGCCACAAAATTCTCCCCCCATTTAGAAATATTGTATGTTAATATAAAGCTAAACAAGTTAATAATGTCCTCAATAACTATCCCACCATTAAAATTTTAATCACCTTTTCAAACACACAAACATGAGTCTCACAATTAGCGTGTTTGACATATGTTGGAAATAACAATTAACTTTATGTAGGAGGCTTGATGAATGCAACTAAGTTTGATGGTCAAGGTATAGGTGGATACCATGGTGGAAAACATGGTCCCCACCCCAAATTTAGTTCTAGCCAACTAGATCTCCATTCAATCTATTGGGGGGTATAGGTCACCTTAATTTGGTGCAAGTTTAAAATTAAGTGGTGGTGATTTTGGCATATTACATTCTCCACCTCCTTTTGGGGCTATCTAATTTACTATCATGGTTGATGATTGAATGGTTATAGGTTCAAGTGCAATAACCAATTTAATAATGATTGGAAATTATGTTTGAACCACTTCTTGAGTCATTGGTGTTTAGTGCATTAAAAATGACATGTTTGGTTGTGTTGCTACATAATGTGTGCCAATCAACATCATTGGTGTTCCCATTAGAAATGTGTATGGATTTGACCCATACCAATATGGTGGCGTTACAACTAAAGTTGATTGTTCCTTTGTTGGGTTCACCAACCATTGATAATTCTTTATTTGACTTGTAAAAGCTTGAACAATAGTGTTACCATTGGTCATAGGTTGTGATGGATTGAAATTGTGATCAAATTTGCAATATTTCCTATGAACCAATTATTTGAATAATGAACTCCCATACTTGAATGAACAATAATTATCTGAGTTCTTTTGCAATATATGGACAATTTTTGATAATATGTTCAATAGTATGACAAATTTTATAAGTGAACAATTTGGAACCAAATTGGTATTTGATTTGGATTTCTAACAAATTGATTAAAAATTTTAGAATCAACATCAACTATAACAACATTATGGTTATGTGGATCTTCTTGGTCTTGACGAACCTATATAACTTATTGCAAAAATAATTCATCCTCAAATTCTTGTTGATTTGTAGGTTTTGCATTGATACCTTGTTGAGAATTTTTTGATCCCAAATCCTAACGAACGGTCAAAATTCCTTAATTTTCATTCAAACCATTTGCTTTATATTTGTTGATAGTCCAACCTCGTCATTTTTGTTTTGGGTCTTCCATATTGTCCCAATTGTGCCTTCTACTCAATAAAGATTTACTTGTCAATTTGATGAATTTTTAACACCTTTAGATTGGTTTTTTGGATTGGCCAATGTCCTTTGACTTGCAATTCCACATGCATTGTTTATTTATCCTTTTGATACGACATTAATTGCTTGTTATGGTTGATTTGTGCCCATTTATTTGTCAAACCTTTCAATAAGTATAATTATCAATGCATTACTTCTCTACCCTTTAAAATCTTGATCTATCCTTTGATTTATTTGTTTATGTACACTCCTTGTTACAATTCTATAGAGATCTTAAACCTTATTACAAAATCACAAAGATTATAGTTGACATGTCTTGATATTTTAGACCTCCCAATAGTTAGAATTCAATTCTTTTACAAATTAGATGAAATATGTATCAATAATCTATTCAAAATTTCAAATTCACAACCTATAAAATAAAATTTGTATTTGTATTTAAAAATCCACGCAAAAAAAAAAATTGAACCGAGGAAAATGCTATAACCAAAGATCAAACAAAATTGTTCTTTGGGATGGTTGCCAAATGGAAAAGAGAGTGTTTTATTGTATTCGTCCTTTTTATAAATTTAATTACACATAAATTTTTGTTGTTACAACGTATTATATTAGTCATTTTTTTATATGTATACTTCTTATCCACAACAACATAGAATCAAACAAATCTAAAACATAATTGAAATACAAAATTATTTATGCAAATCAAAACTCAAATGAATATATTCTTCTTGCCAAAACTTCAAAACAATATAACTTGCTTACGTTCAAAACTATACAACAAGTCTTATTTTTAAACTTCTTATTCAAAGTTCAAAACTAATGACTATGAAATATAATTGGTAAATCCAACTAGTATAAATAAAAATTGTAGCCTCTAAAAATAACTAGTACAAGTCCTAATTTGTAATATGTTTACATGATTGCATTTTGATATGAATTTTTTAAATTTATAGATGTGACCTTAAACATATTGTAGATCCTACTATAAATTTTTACTATTAATTGACATATATCAATCAAACTACCTTTTAATGGTGGCCATTACCATCTTGTCTTCTAATGGTTTTGAAAATAAAATACCATTTTACAACCATTGCAACATTTTCTTTTTGGCCATTATGGTATTGTAATCAACCAATTTTTTTGCCAAAAAATTGCCAACATAATTTGTTGAAAACATAATATCCTATCATAGATTCTCCTTTTATTTAAAAAAAAATCATCTAAAAGTGATAAAAAATTTGAGTTTTTGGGGAGGGTCTCACCACAAAATTTATGTATGTTGGCTAGAGTTTTAAGAGTTCCTTGAAACAATGTCATCAATTAAATTGAAATCTATCTTAGGGTGGGCAATATATTGAAATTATTTCATCTCTCTTGTCATTACATTTGTTGTTGCAAGCTTGAAATAATGTTCCATATTAAAAGGTCATGAGGACTAACACTCCTAATTCTACCAAAACGATTAAATTTTTCAAAAAATAATTTTAAATATGAAATAACAATCCCTAACAAATAATTGTCGTCTATATTAGATTGGGCAAAGGATTAAAGGAAATGACATTCGCAAGAGGATTTTGCAAGCTTTTGTATAACATATCATCTACTAAGAATATATTGCTAAGGCGAGTTCCTAGATTCTTAACAAAGAAATCATGAAGAAGGTTTATTTATGGAAAATAAAATTTCTTGGGAGAATTTAAAAATGGGGTCATTT
>Ga0116228_10002609_pt1 | contig 15650 bp, 14 predicted proteins | sample S1TSphfallax_2_FD_89694 | JGI IMG/M metagenome (GOLD analysis project Ga0116228, IMG submission 89694) | Host-associated microbial communities from peat moss isolated from Minnesota, USA - S1T2_Fc - Sphagnum fallax MG | ecosystem: Host-associated > Plants > Peat moss > Unclassified | place...
CATTGGCGAGGATCCCGAGCACTAATTAGCATTAAATGATGATAGTCCTACGCAGGCTATAGCATTTTTTTAAAAATAAATAAAATGGCGAATTCAGTAAAACAATGCAGGGGCGCCTCACAGTGACCGAAGGTCGCAGGTACCCACTGACGGACGGACGGACATATTTGAGTTTCCATAATTCTTCTTTTGCCTTAAGATACCTTTTCATGTAAATGGCAAGGTCGGAGCTCGACGGGTGCATTATGCACAGGGTACCCACTAGTAAACATTAAGGGCACTTTACTAAAGACACATTTTGAGTTGATTAAAAAAGGCAATTTTTTGCGGTTGCGAATTTTTTTTTGTCAAAAACAAATTTGACTACGACAAAGGAGATTCAAATTGGACCATTGAGCTTTCTATAGCCATTAAAGGTACAATTGTCCTTCCTTTTGACCCTCCTATCAAACTATTAATTGATCCAAAAGACATAATCAACAATTTTGGTTGATTGCATGTTATAACTTTTTGCAACAACATTACATTTGTTGTCAATGATATGCTTGGTGAAATCAATGGGAAATTTGAACTATTGGTTGTTAATGGCACCTCCGCAAAAGACATTCGGATTGTGAATTTTTATATTACTTTGTCAAGTATTATTACTTTATATTATTATGTTTTTAACAAATAATCTTCCACATATGTGATTGGTGTAGGTGAAATTTACTACCATATTCTAAGCTGAGTTTGACAACTTGGTTGAATAATTCCACAAAAGAGCCCCCACATTTTGCATCGTGCAAAACATTACAATTAATAACAATGGCGACATGAGGCTACTAACTACTGCTTCAACAATCATTATTCTAGCCTTGTCTCTTTCAATGCAAGAAAATTTGAATAGCATTTTCAATCTCCATGTTAAACATCATAGGCTTATTATTTCACACAAGGTTAACATTTTTTCATTTAATTTAGCTTGTGTTTCATGTCAAATTCCATTTTTCCATGTTTGATGTATCCATTTAAAAACATATTTTAAGGTTTTTGAAAATTTTGATGTATGAAAATTCATTCATAATGAACTTACCAACTCATGCATTTGTGTTTAATGCATGAGTTGTTATGATTGAACAAGATAATTTGAAATTTACCAAAGGTTTTCACTTGAATCCATTGGGGGGACTTGTTAGTTACAATGAAAGTTTCAAAACTCAAGATGCCACTATTTTAGCCTTTATTTCACCTTGAAAGTTTGGATTTTCAAAGCTTTGTATTCCTACTTAAAAGTTTGAATTTTCAATGATTTGTAATCCTATTTGAAGGTTTATGTTTTCAACGTTTTGTAACCCTACTTGAAGTGTTTCATATTTTCAATCTTGTATGTACTTTGTGATGTTTATATTTAAGTAGTTTTCCAAGTCGCTATTGTAATATTTTGTTTAACAAATTATTTACGAAAACATAAAAAATGGTGTGATATGTTTACATGTTGGTGACAATTTTATAATAAAAATCCATTATAATTACTCTACTACAATGAAGTATTTAATCCTACAAAAAGCCACTATGATCTAATCATTTTTCATAATATTCCATAATTGAATGATATAAACATGTTAGAATTAGGAGTCATGAAACATGACATTGAACCAATAACACAATGCATTCAACATGGGAAAAAACAATATCTACCACACAAATATAAAACTCAAAAATCACATGAAGATGTTCACAAACCTAAACATTTATGTTGGCAACCCATCCATGACAACAAGTTAGAGGATTTGATGACTACATGTACATTATTCACATAAAAAGATATAGCAAATAATTTTTTGGTCAAAATTTCCATATTACAATTACAATTCACCCAAGTTTATCATCATTTACGTTAGAATATATAGAAAAAAAAAATGTTGCAAAAACTATCAACTCTTCTTGGGACAACATCTAGCCTATGAAAAATATAAATGTTAATATTAATAACATTAATAATTCTAAATTACAAGCCCAACAACTTCCTTTTCATCAATTGAACACAAATTTGATTAATTGTAACATTCCACAAAATTGCATCAACACAACACATGAAGACACATTTTTGGAATCAATGAAAAATTCACTGGATCATTGAGTTAAATATTTTGAACAACTTAAAGATACACCAATTCATCCATATGTGTGTTGTCATTGATTATGCTTTTAAAAATAAAAATAAAAATATATAAAAAAGCTTAATGAATTAAAAGACTGATTGGTATTACCTCATTTGGCCTTTGGTCAAATTTGGCAACTTCAAGGTTATGGCCAATATAATATTAAAAGAAATATTATAAATGTTTTAACAAATGTAAATTTCACCCAATCAATTTTATCTTGTTTTCCACATGATGAAGCAACTATTGGTAAATCGTTAAAAAGGTGAATGGTAATGCCACAAATTGCCATATTTGATAGGTAATGTACAACTAAACCTTATTATGATAGCTTTGCATGATCTCCACAACACACCATTATAAAGATTTTAATATATCAATCCATACACAATGGCTTGATATGTTCACATTGTCTCATTAGACCTATTCTATTAACATTCCTTGTGAAACGAATGATGTGCCATGTGACAACAACAATGAAGATGGATTCGAAGACAAAAAATAAAATTATTATAACAAATAATATGGTGCAAAACATATTGTCTTTTAAACAAATTTACAATTACTTTGAAAAGTGTTATACTGGTTGCATTAGGTGAAGATTTTAAATTGTCGGGTTTTTCCAAGACATTCATTATGAAAAATTCAAATTTCCAACATTATTTTTGGTCAATTTGTTGCAAATCATGATATGGTAAATGTCAACAAAAAGAGGCACACATTTCATATAATCCATTATGTCCATTACAATGAACATTATGACCCAAATTGTTTTTATAAAGAATAATTTTTTTTATTTATTCCTCTTTTTATTATGAGGATAATAACAACATTATGAGAAATGAATGTTTTGCAATTGGCCTTGCAATTCAATTTTTGAGTTGCAACAAACACTTATTATTCATTGTATTTATATGTCGTGGGTTTTAATGGACAAGTTGCATGAGTTACAAAGTTGTAATTCATCATATATACGGTGCAACTCATTGCAACTCAATTGTAATTTAGTAAAAACAACTCATTTTCAACTACTATTCAATTCCATTATAACTGCACCCATGATGTCATGCTAACATCATTACTTGTCATCCATTTTTAAAAATCTAACACGTGGCATTATGAAAAAATTTGGACCTAATTTTTTTTTCAAAATATTGATCTCCATTGTCCATTATGATTGTTAATGATAGTCTGAGATTGCGACATGTGGCACAATAAAAATGCCACATGGCATATTTTGGAAAAAAATTATAATATAAAAAATAAATTTCAATAGCTATGTAGGTCATACATAACCATAGGTAGGTAGGTTGGTAGATCTTAAAACCTACATACCTACATATTCACTTAAGACCTACCTACTTACCACTCTACATAGATAGGTAGGTAGACAAGTAAATAGGAAAGCACAAAACTAAATGCACTAAAAAATAACCATGATCGTCCATCCAGTACCAACACCCACTTCTACCAAATCAGAAATTTTATTTTTTATTTTTCCTTTGGGTTAATATTTTTTCAACTCGTCCCAAAATGGCACATGTATTTTAATGTGAAAACATAAGAGAACAAGGCTTTTTATATAGTTTGTAACATGGGATTTAAAGACAAAGAATATGGGGTTAAATCTTTTAGTTGTTCATTAGTTGCAATTGAGTTACAATTATAACATTTAAGAACTCAAAACAAGCTAGATCCAAGGGCGGGCTCCATTGTTTTTGGCATCTAGACAAAATTTGAACCCCTTTTATTTGCATGTTTCATACATTAAAAATCATCAAAAATGGAATAGAATTGAAAAAAATATGGCCCCTCAAAATAGAGGGGTCAAAAATTCAAAAAACAAACCACCAAATGCTACAAAGGCCAATTCTGAAACACTCAAAAATAATAATTTATATGTTGTTTTCTTGTTGTTAGAGTTCCAAAATAATTTGTAGAACATTAGATGGCGCTCCTATAACACTTTAAATTGTTTAAAATAGATAAGAAATTAAAAAGTTATGAGGTTTGAAAGTAGGAGGGGTCCAAAGAAAAAAAAGAACATAAATGTGTTTTGTAAATTGGAAAGTTTATTTATCTTCTTGTTATTTTTTCATTATTCATTTCCTTTGCACTTCAAAAATTTCTAGAACTTGAGGTAGCACTCCCATAACATTTTAAATCACTCAAAATGAAACACATATGATGAAGATACAAATAACTTATGAACATGTATCATTATTAAATTATAAGTAGTTGTTTTATAATCATAACATAGTTGAACAATAATACTTTAATAGTGACTCACTAGTGGCCATATTAATCGTATCAATGGGAATCATAATCGAAAATTTGTTGCAAAGGTATCCCATAATGGATGGTGGAGATGTGGACATGTGGCATAATCTCATGTATTTACATTGTACACTAATTGCAACATAGTTGTTGCTTTAGTGACACATTTATAATAGTTCTAAAGTAGTTGTCACACACAATTATAATGCAACTTCTAAAAAAGTCAAACATGGTTGACTACATATGTATATATAATATGTATAAATTATTGTATAGAAGACCCCTTTTCAATTCACTTGTAACTATAATACAACTAATTGATTTTTGACATGGAAATTTATTATTAATACGTCGTATTTTTAAGGGGATAGTTGCACAATAGTTGTAATACCCAATGGATAGTCGCATAATAATCATATACAAGTTATTTTTTGAGTTTTAGTTGTAGGGTAGTGTGGTTTCGGTGGACACAATTTCGCATAGTGCAAAAGCAACCATTTCACATGGCATGGTGCATACAACATGGATGAAAAAAAATTAGTTTAGTGCAATTTTTTTGGTATATTGGTTCCACAATGATAATACACATACAATGAATTAGGCAAACATAAAATCACAAGCTGAAGAATTGGCAACAACAAATGATAAAAATGTATGGATGACTAAATTTTTTGATGCAAATGTTCATTCTCCACCCCAAAAAAATCACTAATTATATTGGGGTTGAACCATACAACATCAACACCATGTATGTTATTACACCACATATAGGTATGTTCCACCATTCCTAATTCAAATATCGTTGATGCACAAGATCAAATTTTGCCTACCCATGAATTTCATTCGTTGTTTCAAAAAATGAATAATGAACAACATCTCATATATCTTGATGTTATTTTTAGGGGAAAAAAAACTCAAATTAACCACTTCACTTGTTCATTACTATAGGTGCAAGTACAAGTAAAACTTTCACATCAATGTTTTTGATTCAAGGTGTATTACATTTTTACAACAAACATTATCAATACAATTCGTCTAAAAAGTAAACATTATTCATGGCATACACTAGAAAAACAATATTCAACATTGATGGAACCACAATTCATGCAAGTCTTTCTATTCATTTTAACTATAAAGATTTTCCATCTTTAAGTTCAAAATGGTTAGATAATTTGATAAATAAATATGACCAATTATGGTTGATGGTGTTGGATGAAATTTCTTTTGTAGGCAAAAGGATATTAAAATTCATCAACCTTTGATTAAAATCAATTAAATGTATGCACACAAATGTTTTTGGAAATTTTGATGTCATTATTATAGGTGACTTTTATCAAGTTCAACTTGTTCATGATGCAAGAGCTTTCAAAACCAATATGAATAATATTGATAGTCTAACACCAAATTTTTGGATGGAAAATATCAAATATCATGAATTGAAACAAGTCATGCACCAATATGTTGAACAATTCATCAACATATTAAACCAATTTTGAACTATCACACATTCACAATTTGACATAGATACAATAAATAGTCAATGTTTTCATACACCACATAAAGGTCCAAAACTTCCATATTTATTTTATGCAAATGAAGCAAGGCTTAAACACAATGAATCAACCTTCTTACGGAATGATGGAGATGTATACATATTTCGTGTAGAATATAGACATTGTGATACATGTCCTAAATCATTTCAATTACAAAATAATCCAAATTTCATAGGTAGATTACAATCAAAAGTTCAAGAAAAAACATGTTGGTCAAATTTTGTGTTGGTAATTATTCAACACGTGATGGTTTGGTAAATGGTGCAAATGAGATTTTCCAAGCTTCAAGAAAATTACCTAACTCACAAGAATTCATATGGATTTTGTTTAATAACCTTAAAAGTGGTCGATTGACAAGAACAAAAAATGGACACTTCTATGAACAAAAAATACATCCCATGTGAACACCTACAAAACCCATATCTAATGAAATCCAAATTGGTTCAAATTCAATTCATAGTATAACAAAGATACAATTTCCTATTCAACTAGTTGCAACACACACTATACATCAAACACAAGGATTAACACTTGATCACTTGGCTTTTGACCATAATGGAGTATATAAATATGGTTCAAGACTGACAAAAATTTCTTGTATGAAGAACAAAGATTTACCTCTTTCAACCTTTACAAATGAAAAATTTCCAAATCAACCCAAGTGTTGCCATAGAAATGCAGCAATTACAAACAATTGCATGATGGGATGTCCTAATTCCTACACCACATACAATTCGTCATTCACATGTTTTTATTTGTTTTCTTAACACTAGATCCTTATCATTACATAAAAATGATGTTTTCCTTGATTAAAATCTAAAAACATTTCATATATTATGTTTCAATGAAACACATTCCAATCCTTAACCATCTGATTTATGAATGTTGAAAATAGCAATATTGAATCTTTATATATGGCTATTACATGTATATCTTTTCTTGTATTTGTATTGAATGTTGTTATAATAAATTGAGCTCTCAAAATAATAAATGTTTCATGTGATGATAATGTTGTTACCCCCTTACCTACTTATTCTTTATCCTTTCAAGGCTTAATTTCTATTTTTGGTAAAACATCTATCTCTTCTTGACTAAACTTCTATCTCTCAACAAAACTTTTTTCCTCTTTGGTTAAACCTTTATTTCTCAGCAAAACCTTCCTACTCCATGGCTAAACCTCTATTTATTGGCAAAAAAAAATTATTCTTCGACTAAACCTTTATTTTTTGACAAAACCTTTTTGTTCCTTGGCTAAACCTCTACTTATTGACAAAATTTTTTTCCTCCATGGTTAAACTTATGTTATCGACAAAAAAATTTTACTCCCTGGTTAAACCTCTACTTATTGGCAAAACATTTGTTAAACCTTTACTTATCGACAAAACTTTTCCAGTCCATGGTTAAACCCTTTATTTTTTGGCAAAACTTTTATAATCTATGGCTAAACCTTTACTTCTCAGCAAAACCTTTATGATCCTTGGCTAAACCTTTACCTTTTGGCAAAACCATTATAATCCTTGGCTAAAACTTTACTTCATGGCAAAACATTTTTATGCCTTAATTAAACATATTAATTTCAGAATTTTTTAATATCTTCTTGATTAAACCTTTTTCTTCTTAATTAAACTTCTACCACTTAGTAAAACATTTATATATTCTTAGCTAAATCTTTACCCTTTAGCAATTTTTTTTCTTTTTTTTGGATAAACCTTCTATTGATTGGCAAAACCTATATTTTTTCGTAGCTAAACCTTTGTCTCTCAACAAAAACTCTTTGTTTTTTGGTTAAACCTTTATTGGAAAAACCTCTATTTCTTGGCAAAACCTTTACTTGTGGCAAAAACTTTTTATTTGCTGGCAAAACTTCCATATCTTCTTGGTTAAACATCTGTTAATGGCAAAAAAATTATTTATTCTTGTTTAAGCCTCTACCTTTCAAACAAAACCTTTTTTTTTTTGGCTAAACCTTTACCTTTTGGCAAAACTTCTATATTTTCCTTTTTAACTTTTTTTACTACCTAACTAAATTTGTACATCTCAATAAAAACTTTATACTTAATCAATAATTATCTATATTTCCTAACTAAATTTCTATGTTTTAGTAAAACTTTTACATCTTGGCAAAACATCTATCTCATCATGGCTAAACATTTGCCTCTTGTCAAAACCTACCTACCCGCACGTCATCATACCTACCTATACACTTGCAAATAATGGACTTTGATTACAAAAATTATAATGTAAAATGTGGGTAATGTGAAGGAGTTGTAACATTTATTTGTAGCTTGATTCAAACTCATGATGATGATAAGCCACTAACCCCAAATGTGGGTATTGCAATTGAATTTTTTGGCGACAGTCCTTTACTTCCATTTTGGACCACATAATACAAAATGTACTTAATTAATTTAACAATAACTTCAATAAATTTAGAGTTAAAAAGACATCAAACATCTACGAATATTTGCATAATTTTAAATACTAATCAAAATCAATCCTAGGTTGGATTTTGAAGGGGAAATTTTCACATACAAATATTTGCATCAAGATTCATTTTATTTCTTTTGAAGGTGAATGAAAAAGGTTTCAAGTTGGGCCCTCAAGTTCAAGTGACCACCTTAAAGGTAAGAAAGTAAACTTTTTTTATTTCATTATTTAATTTATTTTTTCATTATGTTTCATTTTTAATTCATCACTCACTCCTAGAAGACTATTTTGTATGGCATTTGCATATATTTATATAATTATTAATTTTTATGGCATTTACCATTAAAATTCTTTTGGTCTATATAAAAATAATTTGGGGTAATTAGTTTTAAACTCTAAGGCTAATCTTTCCATTCATTAAAAAATTTAGTTGATTAACTTTAAAATTCAAAACATAGTTGTTATAAAACGTTTTTGTATTCCATAACTTGTATCTATTTGTATAATTATTAGGTTGAGAGCATTTATCATTAGGATTATTTAAGGTTTAAAGTTTAAGGGTTTAATGAAATGTGTGTTGATTTCTTTAGGTTGTGTTTTCAAATCAAGCTACAACTCCTTTAAATGTGACATCATCTTTTAACATCAACAATATGATTTTTTTCTTAATCATTTTCTTTTTAAAAAAAAAATTTTTTTTTTTAGGGAAATCAATTTCCTTGCATGGTTTTAACATAGTCATCAAATTCCATTAAAATTGTTCCATGTTTGATATATGGATTTAGCATTTGGCTTCCCATAAATAGTGTAAATTTAATGTTATAATGCTAATATTTTATTTTTCCACCCACATACGATGCGCATGTTTAAAGTGTCGTGCAAGTATTGCATTTCCCTTTCTTGCATATAGTGTGCATCTTTAAATTGTCATGCAATTATTACATTTCCCTCTCCCATATATAGTGTAAATTAGGGTCATAATGTGGGTATTGCATTTTGCCCCCACATATAGTGTGCATATTTTAATTGTCATGTATATATTACATTTCCCTCTCCCATAAATAATGTAGTTTGTCGACCATCATGTGGGTATTACATTTAGATTATTCATGGATAATATGGATTTAAAATAAACTTGTGGATATGCAATTTCAAGAATATAATTACTACCATAGACCATATCATTTATTTTCCATATTTAACATTCAAGGTATTGTGTATGATTATATAAAGCTTAAAAGAAGGTTACAAATCAAGTACTTGGAACATGTACATTTGCATTATTATTGAATATGATGATTAACATGTAATTGAAGGTATTGCAAGTATAAAGTTTTGGACATTGACATCAATTTACTCTCTTGTACAATTAGTTCAAGGCATAATATTACACATGAGTCGTGCTTCAAAATATCAATCTATTGAGATCCAAAACCCAAGGAGGGCACCTTTTAAAACAATATGGATTTGGTGTGAGGAAGAATGTTCAACATGGAAGGGCGCATGGATCAAAACATGGTTGGGGGTACCAAAAATGATAATTTCTTTTTATATCTAGTGGATCCCCTCACTTAAACGTGTTGTAACTTAATGGCACATTCATATTGAAAGTTTGATTTTCTTCAAAGATATTAACGTACTATTTTATTCATAGCATGTCAAATTTGAACAAGTTTCAAAATTCCTACAAAAGCCTGGAAAAAAATTCAAGGTTTTTTCTCCTTAAAAAAAAAGTTCAAAGATTCATAAAAAATGTTTAGAACAAATATTTGACCTAAGATTCTTACCACAAATACCTTAGGTACTAATGTATAAAAATGTATGGATGTGACAAAAACCAAATGCCATATTACAATGTAAAATGGCTTCAAAAAGTGGGATTTTTGATCATTTTGGGCCATTTGATAGTTATGGTTCACATTGGATAAACTTTACTAATTTTACTTTGATAAGTGAAAACTAAATAAATTTTAAAGGTGTATATAAAATTTGGAACAAAATTATTTCATTTCACACGAAAAAAATGGGATATTTAAAACGAATCATAGGAAAAGTGAAAAAAAAAGTGAATTTGAAAGTCCATAAAATGAAACCTTATGTTTCAAAATGGGTACCCCAATCATGCTTGAACTCACATATAATCGAAGTTAAATGTGCATACATCCCACATGCACAACTTTCAAAAAATTTAAATGGTGAACAAAACCATCATTAGAAGGAAAAACATTTGTTTTCAATTAATTTCTATAACTAAATTTTAGTTGCAAGCGTCATTCGCAACTAAAATTCCCTTAGTCGCCTTAGATGAGTCGCATGTGATATTAATCGCAAACGACAAGGGTATTGGATGAACGAAACAATAAAAAAATACAAGTTCACGTTTTGACTCCATTATATAGGTATTATCACATGAAACTAAAATGCAACTATTTTGGTCACTATTGAAGGAAATGATGTGTTGCCACATGTCCCAATATTTAATTATTTAAAATTATTATTATTATTATTTTGAAATAATCTGGTACGTTCAATTCACATGTTTGGATGATTTATATTATGACACATGGCCTAATGTAAATATGCCATGTGAAATTTCTTTAAAAATAATAAATAATAATATTAAGTTGGTTGGTACCTAAATACCTACATAAATAGGTGCCTACAAACTTAGGTTAAATACCTACCTACCTATTTAAATAAAAAGGTAGGTAATAGGTATTACCTTTTTAACTTAAATACCTACTTATATAAGTAGGTATTTAAATAGGTAACTGCATACGTCAACCTAAGTAGGTAGGTCAATTAAGCACCTATTTAGGTAGGTAAATAATTAGGTTGGGAGTTAGGTAGTTTTAAATTGTGTGTAATGTTTCTTTTTGTTTTGGATTAAAACCTTTGAATGGCTCATCCCATGTGCACACATTTTTTAATGTGAAATTGGATGACCACATCCTTTGTTTATATAGTGTTCAAACTAGGAGTGAAAAAAAAAACAATACCGGATAAATTTTATAGTTGCAACTTCTTCACAAACTAAGTTGCAACTTCAAAACTTTCCTCATGCCTTTTTTTAATATTACTTTTTAGATTTATAAAAATTCAAATACATGGCTCAATAGATAATTACAAATCATTTAATTAATAATGATTAAATTTAACATATATTTAAAATATAAACTACACACTAAAAATATTAAATATTCATTATCAACTATCTAAAAAATCATAACTTTGCAATACAAAACTCATAGATAAATAAATAAATTAAATATTTTAAAATATTTCCTTACTTTGAAAAATCTATTCAAGTTATAGATTATATAATTAATGTACAAATAATATAATTATTATACTTGAAGAAATTTGTTATGAATATTTATTTTCAAATTTAAAATAAGGCAATAATAATTTTTATTAGAATTTTTTTTTTTACACAAATTATTTATTTAAAAAGTAAGATTAAATGAATTACTATAATTATTATATGATTAAATTTATTATTGTAAAAAAATTTATCATTCAAGTAAATGTTTTTTCCCATTGGTAAGTATTAACTATGAATATAATATTCTGCTGAAAAAATATTAATATTTTCTAATTACATGAATATTACGATAAAACAATTCCCATAGATAAGTAATTACAAAAAAATTTAACTAAAAAATTACTGTATAATAAGTACTGCAATTATAATAATTACAATAATTATTTTAACTACATTCTAATTTTTTCCAAAATTTTAATTCAGTTTTAAAATTATAAATTACAAATTGTGACTAATTATGTTCAATTAGAAAATAATTATGAAATTACTATAATTAATTCTTATATGAAATACTTAAAATGATTTTAAAGTAATGTAACAATAATTATATAGTGGAACTTTTAATTAATAAATATAATTATTTATAATGATTTATAAAAAATATAAAATATGAAAAAATAGGTACAATAAATAAATATTTTAGTTTATTATAATAGAATCCATGTTTTTTATGGTCATAACATCAATTAATTAAATTAAATTATGATTATTCTATAAACTTAAATAAAACTAAATTTATAAACTATAAATTATAATAATAAAGTTTAATTATAAATTAATTATTCAAGTACTTTAATTTTAACTTACATATAAATTAAGTAATTACAATGATTTTAAGTCAATGTTGAATAATTATTATGGAAATGAAAATTTATCTTTTTATATTAACATTTATTGTAAATAAGTAAAATAATGAATAATACATATAATTGTTTTTGTGTATCTTTTTTTTTAATTGCAGTAATTATATCAACTTTGTTCATTATTTTCAGATTATTATAAAATTCTGAAATAAATTTTCTAACTGTAGGACATAACTTCTCAAGTAGGATACAAATTATTATTATTATTATTATTATTAAAACATAAATTTTTTAAATACAATAGTTATTTTTTATCATTTGAAATTATAATTTTGGTTAATTCTTTAATTTAATTTGTAATATTATTTTAAACAATTTATATAAGCAGTAATCAGTAAATTTATTTTAAATTTTCGCTAAAATTATTCTAAAATTTTATGACTTAATAAAAATTATATATTGTAAGTACAAAATTTAATATTCTAGTATACCGGAATGTAATTGTTAGAATTATAAAAATTAAATTATGTCATTTCATTATAGTGGCAATATTTTAAATATTTTAAATATTAAAAATGAAAATTATGAATTATTAAACTGAATTACAATTAGTGTATAGATAAAGGAATGATTATGATTTTATAATAATTATATATTATTTACAGTAATTTTATTTTTATTAAAATATTTACTATGATTGTCTTCGTTGGAATATATTTAATTCATTTGAAATTATAAGTAGTTGAATGTAATGAAATTAGTAGAATTGAATAATCATATCAATGGCTTTAATTACAATAAAAAGACTATGAATATTAAATTTAATCATAAATCAAATTATGATTATACTTGATGTATATGAACATATGTTGATTACAACTAAGCACCACTTTGCTTACGATTAATGGGACTTTAAATGGTTACTCTTGGGTGATAAATCGAACCCATATAGAAATTTTAAATAATTTAGTCGCAAACTAATCACAAGATAGTCCTAGGTGACTCGGTTGATGATAGCATAATGTCACATTAGTCATAAAGGGCTAAAATTTAAGTGCAAAAACCAAATAGTAACAAGTAATTGTAAATGTGTTGGTCACATATTGGCCTTTTTCTTCTAGTGCATGAAGACTCATTTATGGAATGGAACATTTATAAGCACATACCTCCACCAAAAAATGTAAAAATGCCAACAATCCAAAACCACCTTGTGTGATAAATGTGAACATTAAACACCATCTTCTAATGGATGGAATTCATTCATAATATTCATCTATAATGTTCATCTATCCCTTTTAATTAACTTTTAGTGTCTAATGGATGGAATTCATCCATAATGTTCATCCATAAATCTTAACTGATTTTTAATTAAGTTTGATTTAACTCCCAATTTAATCCAATTTAAATCCTAATGAAATTACAATTAATTCCCAACTAACTCTTAATCAATTCCTAGTTAAACCTTCAGTTAGGAAGGTTCTCAAAAAAAATTTACTTGATGCACACATAAAAGCCTCCTTGAAAGGTTCCTTGAGCTAGGCCCCCAAAGGGGTATAAATAGAAATAGGACCCTTCATTTCCTTTAATCAGTTCAACATAAATTTAGGCATAATCTTACACCACAACCTTGTCGTGTTCTTTTCATGTTCATGTTTACATCATAAAGATCCATTTCCATATTTGTTTTGCACATCTCATGTTTTTATTCTTTGTTTTTGTGTTCTTGTTTTTTAATCACATAAACTTGTTTTATTCCTTGTTTGAAAGTTAAACTTAGATCTTTCCTTTATCCTTTGTTATTGTGATTTTTTGTGTCCATCACACCTTGCATCCAAACATGATTGGACACTAGTACAAATTGGCCAAAATGTAACCACTTTATTTACAACTACATGCAACTATTAGTTATTTGCAACTACATCTAAACATTTTTGCAACTATTTCTTGTTTTGGTCATATTTGTGATTACATTACAATTAGTTTGCAACTATTTTGGTGTTCATCCTTCCATGTGAACAACATTTAGTTTGGTTTTCATCCAAGTAAAACACTTTATATCCCATTAGTTGCAAATGTCAGCAATTTAGTTGCAACACTATGAATATACAAAAGTGTATTTTGTGAATTTTAAGGAATATAATTGGGTGTACTAATATTTATAAATGTATATTTTGAATGTATATGAACAATCATATTCCATGTGTATTCAAGTAATATTATTCATAAAAATAGCCTCAATATAATGGTTACACTAATTAGTGTATATTTTGAGTATATTAGAATTGTATTTAAAATATTTACTAAATGTATTGTGCCCATATTACAAGTTTATCCAAACCATCTTATTATATTTCTTCAAATTATCACAAATGATATTTATTAATATTAATATTATATGTTTATATTAATTACATGTAATAAAAAACTAAATTTAAATATTATCTTTCATTAATTTTTAAAAATAATAATATTTTATTACATAATGATCATAATGATGATGATATTAGAATGATGGGAAAAATAATTATATAATTATTAAAATAATTACTAAAAATCTAATATACTATTATATTTTATTAAATTATTTTCAAATGACTAATGTATTTGTTAACATTTGATTTTTTATTCAATAAAAAATTAAATTAAATCATAATAGATTTAACAAATGACATAATATATATATTAAAAATAGCTAACCTAGGCTACCTACAAATTACATTATTATTATTATTATTATTATTATTATTATTATAAGTAATCAATTATGAAATATTACTATATTATAATAATTACCAAAAAAATTAATATATAGTTTTAGGTTTTTATATTTCAAATTTATAATTAATATTTATTAATTATTAAGTATTCAATTATTATAATCAATTACTGATGTATAATTTTTATTTTCAATTTTATTGTTTTATTATAATTATTGTAGTAGTTGGAATGGAAATCTAATAAAGTAATATACAAGTGCAGAAATTATTTTCGAAGGAAAAGTATTCTTGTTAGAAATATAAAATATTTATTGTAATAATTCATAAATAGCTATAATGAGTGAAGTAATAATATGAATAATAAAAATAAAATAATAAACATTGGTTACCAACTAGTTACAATA
>Ga0116228_10002610_pt1 | contig 15643 bp, 11 predicted proteins | sample S1TSphfallax_2_FD_89694 | JGI IMG/M metagenome (GOLD analysis project Ga0116228, IMG submission 89694) | Host-associated microbial communities from peat moss isolated from Minnesota, USA - S1T2_Fc - Sphagnum fallax MG | ecosystem: Host-associated > Plants > Peat moss > Unclassified | place...
GTCCTGGGGTCTCCTGGGGGAGGCAAAAATGACTCTTTTTATGGAACATCAGAACCGATAAAAAAAGGGTGGGGGGGGGGATCTCCCCCTGCACATAACACCCTAGGGTTCTTCTCCTGGAGACAATCCCTCAAACTACACAGAGAAAAAAAGAAGACAATGGTTTACGTTCATTTTGGTCAAATGAGTTGCATATGATCAAACAAGTGATCAATGATTAATACCAAAATGTCAAGGCAGATCAATTTGGTTCACTTTTCAATATATATTTGGCTTTTTCTTCTGATGTTTACAGGTTAAGTTAATGATCAAGCCCACCTTATTAGAAAGAAACATTAGTGTAAATTAGTTATTCCTTAATGCTTCAATGGATAAGAGAAATATGATGACCAGCCTTTTATTTTCTGGCCAACTGGTGCAAAATTTCAGCTTCTGCTGCGTAGGCACAACCATCATAACATGAGTTTTTAGCTCCAATGGGGGGGGGCATACACTGCCAATGGATGAGGATCAGGGTGCCAATTTGCATCCAGTCACACAGGAGTTTTCACCAGATTTTGCCTGTTTAGGGAGTTTTTCTACTAGTTTTCTTCTGTTATGACAGTTTCCTCAAAACTTTTTGCCACTAATGCTAAAATATAATGTGGGATCATTGCCACTAGCACTACACCCCTTGTGGGATGATCGTCACCTATATATGCTACATCATCAAAATGGAAAAAGAAAACACAGATGGGGGACTAACAAGGTTCAAAATGTGCTGCCTATATGAGAATTAGGAAATACCTGGCATCATTAATCACGAGCTCAAGGCGGGGGCTGCTAAAAGCTTCAGCATTTTCAGTCATATGTTCCCTACAGAAATCCACAACTTCCTGCCAACCACAAACCCACTCTCAATGAAAATGCACCTAGAAAAAACCAAATTCCATATTTGAAAAAACCTCCACCCAGATTTGTAGAGTATCTGGACCACATGCTTACAGAGTGGAAGAACCCACAGGGTATTTCAAAAAATGAATTGCTTGCATGTGCGAGCATTCTGTTTTCTGAAATGTCTTGCCCATGAGTTCTTTCACATGATACCCAGAGGGTACCCACCGGGTTCAAGATGGTTAATAAGGAACAGAATTTGAGGAAGGACAAGCATAAGAAAGCACCAAGAAGTGAAGATCAGCAACTTCCATGAAGAGCATTGAGTGAGTTTCAATCTCACTGTTTGCAAGTAACACCTAGTGAACATTCCTGAAAATGTTGGAGCAAATGAAAGTCTCTGCATCTAATCTCTCCCTTAACACCTAGTGAACATTCTTGAAAATGTTGTACCAAATGAAAGTGTCTGCATCTAATCTCTCACTGAGGAGCAGGACCAACAACAAAGCTAGGTAGGAGAAAGGGATGGATGAAAAACTGGTGTGCATAGAAGGAGAAAGGAGAAGAATGCTACTAACAGTAGTGGTACCTGATCAATGTCACACATGACCACTTTTTTGACACCCGAATGCTTCAAAGCCTCTCTTGCTGTTGAGCCTTCCCCACCACCCATTATGAACACGCTCTTCGGGCTGCCACCATTGAAAATTTTGCAACAAATTGGAAAAAAAAAGTTGGTGCATAATTTCAGCTTTACCAAGGTTCCACTTTCTTGAAAAGGGTTTAGTACTTAATTTTTTTTCAAAAACTTGTAACAAAGTAGGTTTGTACATTTGTTAGTCACATGTGAATTTTTCTAAACGACTTGGTTATATACAATACACACTAGTGTTACAGATTTTATAATCTTGGACTGGTTCAGCAGAAGTGGAACTGACTATTGTTGCTAGGTTCCAGGTTTTATTCAGGTTAAGGTCAAGGTTATAGGTCAGGTTCTAGGGTCTTTGGTTCCCAGGATTTGAATATTGTTAAAATCATCATTCCAATTTAACCATATAATCGGTCTTTTCTCAAAATTGAATTGAAATCTAAACTAGGAGTGCTGCCCCCATTTTAAACAGGTTCAGGTTCTCTAAGTAAATAAAGTACAACTTTTTGAAAATAAAAGTTTTGTCTTATATATTAAGCAAGTTATTACATTTGATTGGTTGTACATAATTAATATTGCATAATTTTTATTTTAAATTGTGAGCACTATTTGAACATTGAATAAACTAATATTAGACCATTTTTTTATATTTATAGTTGTGTGTAATGGAGATGAAACTGGACTTACACTTCAATCAGATCAGCTCTAAATTCTTTGTAAAAATGACTGGGAACTGGAACTCTTACAAATTCACAGAATCAGATCATGACTCCAAATTCCATTGGAAGTGAATTCACTTGAACCAGAGGTTTAAAGTTTTGAGAAACCTTTATTCTCAGAACTGCACTTGAGGTTCTATCAAATCAAAAAATTAGTTGAAACTGAAATCAGAAGTTGGGAACTGAAACTGGAGCTCAAACTCAAGGTCCTCTTCCAAACCCAAATCCAGACACTGCTATTTAAGTAAAGGCACCGGTTCTAAGCTTTACAGAAGGTTTAGAAACTGCATTTAAACTTACATAAAGACATGTTGAATTGGGTGTTTTTTTTAGGGGGACTAGCTAAAGACTTTAAGTACTTTCTTTAAATTTTCTATAACCTTTATCTGCAGCATAGGATTTACAGGCTTGATCTGCAGGGTTATGAAAAGGGATTACTCAGTACTAACTTGGAGTGATAAAGGAGAGCAGGGTGCACAATGGACTCATGGTACACAAACTCATCCAACTCTGCACTCTGAAGCTTTCCATCCAACAGCAGAACCTGCAAAGCAATCATCAAAGTATAATGTTGTGTTAGCAAACATGACAACTGATCATTTTGTGAGGATTATGATTGATTTGTGAACATTAAGGTCTGAGGTGGCAGATTATGTTATTTTCTTGATCACACATTAAAGGACGTAATCTTCTGGGGGTGATAATTCACTTGTAACAATGACCATGAATTTTTTCATAAAATGATGTTGAATCTGCCACCCCAGACCTTAACATCATGGACTGGTCTTGCCCTTGGCCATTATATTTGGTGCAACCCTAATGGGTTCCATTGGCACCTTTACCCAACATAATGGGCAGGGGATTGACCATTCCATGGTATATTGGTGACTCAAACACCACCAAGTTTATTATTCCAATAAACAAATTGTATGCTTGAAATTTTTCCACAAACTGAAAATATGCTTGATCCCAAGTAAAAATAATTAGAAAATTTTAGATAAATTTCTAAATTAAAAAACTGAAAGCTGTATAAAATGGGTTGTGTGAGGTTGGGTCCAAGTCCGATTCTAACTAGAGTCAAGTGAAGGGTGATTAATTAAGAAGAACCTGCAGTAGGTAGGTAGATAGGTAGGTACCTTGCCAAATGGTCCGCTCTGCACAAGCTCAATAGTCTGAAACTCGCTTGCACCTATGTGCAAAATCCTGTTCCAACATAAATTCTCAAATGATCATCAACTAACTCTATGTGGAAGAGACAAACTTTTTCAGGGAAAAAAAAAACATGTCCAGACATGGATGATGACGATGATCTCGTGAATAAGTATGCTCGTGATCACCAGCAAGCCTGCTGTTAATTCCTTCCTGCAGATAGATCTAATATTGCACTCGCAGCATCTCCAGCTGTGCTAAGTATGTGACCCTGAACATTAAAATTTGATGAAGAAAAGTCAAAATATGCAGGTTTGGTTCAGCAAAATGGTTTTGGCCCAGCATTTTTGCAAAGTGTGATGAGGTTGGTAAGCGGGAAAGAAATGTTGTACACTGCTAGAGAAGAGTGTAATAAATATGATCTGACTGCTGCTCTCGGTTTCTGATTGGCCAATCATAATGATTGTTCCATGTAGTTTGCTATTAGTAGTCTCCCACTATTTGCAGTCCCAGTTTTAATTTTCTGGGCTGGGTTGCATACAAGTAATAACTAAACTTGGATGTGAGAAATAATTCTTGCAGAGTCACATACTGAGCTGAGCACCGCTGGGGATGCTCCCAGAAACACTGGTAGAACATGAATACCATCATCTGATCCATGACGACGCCGACGTAGTCGTGTAGTCTCTTGATGCGTGGTGGGTCATGTCTATGAGCTTGAAGCAAGCTCAAAATTCAATGATATCTTTCTTCAAGAAAGAAACAGGGGTTAAGTATACAAATCCTTTCAAGAAAAGAATCGATTGTTATATTCTTGGGACTAATTTCTCCCTCGGTGCTGCTCAGAGAGAGTCGATCCAGACTTTAATTTGTACTTGTAAACTGCAGAATTCAAGTGGTTGAATTATAAGTCGAGCACTGATCATCTATAAGCTAGATATTCTCAGATTTTCGAAGTGATCAGCAAGCAAGCAAGCAAGTTAGACGTAGCTTGAAAAACTGATCTAGAGCATGCAGTAGTCACATGACGGTCATGATCAACATCTGATCAGGAGGAGTCTCTCCTAGCTAGCTAGTATCACAACAAAGAGAAAGTATAGGTGAATGGCAGGTCAAGAGGGTTTCTACTGTTAGGGGGCATGGGAAATCAGGCTACCAAGCCGAAAAACAACAGAATAATACCCCGTGTGACCTGTCATCATTCACCTACTTAAAAACCTGACCTAATTTGAAATTGTGCAAGAATTTCAGGCTTGGTAATGTTTTCCTCGGTATCTACGACGGAGTTTATGCTTGGTAAGTTTGACAGGGTTTCATCATTATGCTTGGTAAGGTGCACCTCGTTATCTACGACCAAGGTTATGCTTGGTTGGTAAGGTACGTGTGCCTCGTTATTGACGACTAAGGTTGTGCTTGTGCCTCGTTATCTACGACCAAGGTTGTGCTTGGTAAGGTGTGCCTCGTTATCTACGACCAAGGTTATGCTTGGTTTGTAAGGTGTGCCTCGTTATTGACGACTAAGGTTATGCTTGGTAACGTGTGCCTCGTTATCTTCGACCAAGGTTATGCTTGGTTGGTAAGGTGTGCATCGTTATTGACGACTAAGGTTATGCTTGGTAACGTGTGCCTCGTTACCTTCGACCAAGGTTATGCTTGGTTGGTAAGGTTTGCCTCGTTATTGAGGATTAAGGTTATGCTTGGTAACGTGTGCCTCGTTATCTACGGCCGAGGTTATGCTTGGTTGGTAAGGTGTGCCTCGTTATTGACGACTAAGGTTCTGCTTGGTAACGTGTGCCTCGTTGTCTACGACGAAGAAAGTTTCTATTGGGAAAGCAACCTCCAAATACAAAAGAAAAATTAGGTCGGATTTTTAAGTAGAAGAAGAAATTCAAAGAATTTGCAGGAGCAGAGAAGATATCATTACTTGGAAATACCGTAGACCCATCTGAGGTCACGTTCCACCTCCTCCTCAAACCACAGGCTACAACGCTGCTGCTGCTGCTGCTGCTTGCAGTTCTTTACATGCTCCTCCTCTTCCTCCTTGTCCTGCAGTACCGGCGGGGTAATAATTCTTCCATGGGCACCGGCAGCTGCTGCTGGCGAAGAATTACTGCAATATGCAGATGATCCATTGTTGTAGCAGCTGACGTTGAGTACTGGGTGATGATGATCATCATCCTTGATCTTCTTGTTTATTGCAGCAGCAGCAGCAGGAGGAGGAGAATCATGCAGGACCAGATGCAGCTCCTGATCATCGTCAGTCGCGACTCCTCCTCCTCCTCCTGGCATTTTTCCGTTGCTATATAACAAGGCTAGTACCGTTATACACTAGTGTAGAACACAGTCTTCTTCTTACCTTGAAAAACTTCCACGTCCCTCCTCAAGCTATCATGGGAGCATGCATGCAGCAGCGCAGACAGCAAAATTTAGCACATCTGAAAACAATCTAAATCTCCCCAATCTAAGAAGAAGAAAAAGAAGCAATGTTCAGGGAGCTGGATTCCGACTGCAAGTACACAGACAGCAATTGATGATGAGTGCAAGATGATGCAAAAGAGATGAAATTGTTGTCTAGAGATCTAGAGCAGCTGCAAATTTAGCTGTGAAAGCAGCAGCAGCAGCAGCAGCAACTGGATCATGAACTGTGCTTTGTGAATCTGAGAGGTTATTGGGGAGATTTGGTAGGGTTATTTGTAAGCAGAAGAGAAGAGAAGATGAGAAGAGGGAGTGGCGGTGTGCACTTGTTGCTAGCAATTTTTTATTATTATTTTTTTCCCCTGAATTTTTTGTGAAATGGAGATATTATTTTCAAATTGGAATGAAAAATCGAAAAATCGCCATATTATATACGAAGTTCCCTCTACAGGAAGCCAAAATATAGAGGATGCTATACATTTTATTTTATTTTTAATTTTCACATTTTGAGGCCAAGCAGCTCCCAAATGTCATAATTTCCCCAAGCTCATTCTCTACAAGTTATCAAATTTAGCTGCTTTTTTTTTGAGTCTCTTAATTGCCAAATTTCTGAAGAAAAACCTTTTTTAAAAAACTTAAAATCACCAAATTCTATCTTAAGTTTGAGCAAGTAGTCAAAATATAGAAGGATGCTAGATTTTTTCCTTAAACTTTCTTATTTTCTTATTGCCACTTGAGCAACATGACAAATTTGAAAAAGAAAAACACATATCAAGAGTAAAAATTCCCCTCTATTCTTCTCTCTCTCTCTCTCTCTCTCTTCTTACCCACTAACTATTTTTGGCCTTTGCAAAATTTAGGAGATTGCAGATTCTTTTCAAAGTTCAGTTGGGTTACAAATTGAACCATGATCTGTTTCCAAATCAAGGATAGCAAATGTTTATTATTTTGGGAGAAATTTTTTAAGGAAATGTTCTTGAGTTCTTCAATGTCCATTGAAGACTTGGCCTGATTTTTGGGGTTTAGAGACAACAATGTACATAAGTTTTTTGGAGTTTGGGGACAAAGTATAAGTTTGGAGTTTGGAGACCAACCAAGCATTTAAATAACTCTCTCTTTTTCTTCTTTTCTTTTGGGGGAGTTTGGAGATGAGCATAATTTTTGGAATGCATAGGTTTTGGAATTTGAAGACAAGCATGTTTTGAGTTAGGGGACAAACTTTTTTCTTGTAAGGGAAAGCGGGGGAGTTCTTATACAAAAATTGCATGCACATAGATTTTGATAAATATATAGTTTCAAAAGGGAATCCCCCAAAATGAATTCCTGGCCAGTTTTTTACAAGTTTATATGTACAAAATAACCATGATGACATTGAAGAGTTACACTACTACCTTACCCTAAGGTCAGTTTCATCATTATATAATTCTCAAAATAGTGAAATGAAATTTCGTGAAAAATATGAAGTTGACATGTTGAAAATCATCATAATTATCGTAGGCTACACTCTGAATAATTTCACTACTTATATCACAATATTATAGTAGATGATGAAAAATTATGTAATTTCAAATTTTTTTAAAAAATTCATTTTTTTGCCAAAAAAATAAATATTCATGTTCTCAGTGTGGAAACTGACCCTAGGCTACTGTAGCCTAGAGAGGATCTGAGAGAGAAAAGAATGATCAATGAACAGGCTACTCATCTGTGTAGATAATGGGATTGTTCCTCTGATGAGGGTATTGTTCAAACACAGTCATGAGAAATGATCTGGAGTTGTGTAACTGCAAAGATGGTTGGGACATTCTAAATGCATGATGACATTTGGTGAAAAAGCAGCCTAGAGAGTACACAGATGCAAGGTGGGGGAAGAGTTGGATGCAAAAATAGAAACCTCTCCAAACATATCAAAAGAGGAAAGGTTTCTTTTCCCTTTTTGGACCTCTTTTTTTTTAATTTCTGAACTTTATTGCCAAATTTGGCTAAACCTTCTTATGGATGATTACCATTTCAAATACATCACAAAAATTGGAAAAAAACAAAAGGAAAAATAAAATATGAGATTCCACATGTAATCCGTGATGAATATGCTTTTGGGGCGTCCACACCCAAATAACTAGGTTCTAGATTTTTGTTTGGTTTGAACTTAAAGAGGGAAGAGGGGGAGCAAGGGGTACGGAAGTCGCGTAGATAACCATCACCTATGATTTGCTTTATGATGTCATTTATCATCTTCCCATGCAATGCAACTTATCTCCTTCCTCTCTCTTATACATTGTGTCCATACGATTTTTTGAGGGAGTACGGATATTCCAATGGATAATGGTCATGATCAATTATTTTTTCATTGAATGTTGAACCACTGATGTCATGTTCGACACAAAAAAATATTGTATGTTTGGATTCTGGATCCCACAATTGGGCATGTGTATAACCAACCCTCTTTGACAAATTAACTCTCAGCCACAATACAGTTTTTAGTTTTGTGGAAGACTTCCCATACGCCGTAAACCCTACAAAGTTCAATACAACGGTCCAGAGTGAAATCAGATTGCACATCTTTCTTCATACTTCAATCCAAACTTATCTGGCCAGACTTATTCCACTTCTAGCTTATAGTATGTCTAGCCTTGTTGCCTTCAAGCCAATGTTGTTCAACATCCCTGCACAATTTCCTGGGCCCTGTTTCCACAGCTTGCAATTTTGACATCTTGAGTTGCCGCCACCCTATGGACATTATCAAGATAGCAGCAGAAGGTTGATGAGTTCCTCCTACTTCATTACCCCATCCACCAAACAACTTTCATACTTTGCAAAGCTTTTGACCCGAAAAATCTCATTGCTTTCCAAAACTTTGGACTTTGTTGTTTGGGGCCCTCTTTGTTGGTCAAGAACTGAACTTGTGCAGCACCGGGCGGTTGGTTAAAATGATAAAATAGAATGAAGATCAAGGCTTTCCATTGGACGTTTCCAAACAGATTCTGTGATGTCATTGCCAGCACCCCACCGCCCAATCCTTGCATTGGACGGTGGGATGCAATGATTGGGCGGTGTGGTGTGACAATCACAAGTTTCATTCTCATTCCCAACACAACACAACACATTTAAGGACAGTTACAACTGGTTTGGGTGAACCAGCACCCACACTCAAACATGGTTTTTGGAAAAATGACCCAGCTTTTTTGGGTTGGCTTAGAGAGGCCTTGGGTAAAGCAGCACCTACAAAGGGGTACCACCCTCAAAACTCCAAATTATTTTGGGTTTCCTCTAAACATTCCAATATCCTGTCTCAAGACAAAATCAGGGTTTCCTAGTACACATTTCACGTCTTCCCGGAGGCTTATAGCCACTCCCTAAGGACCTCTCTCAAGAAGGTGAAGATTTGAGTGTAAGTTCGAGTTCTTCCTGGCCTCTATCATGACCTAAGTATGTTTTAACTTGATCATGGCTACAGGCTATAGTGGACCATCTACCTAGCAGCCATTTTTTGGGGTGAAAAATAGACAAAAGACTATATCAGCAATGACCGTGCAACATGTCCAATTACAAATTAGAGAGGCCCTAAAAGTGACACCATCACCTAATCCTCTTGGCACCATCATCACAGCCCCAAAACCTTGGGAGGTGCTAAATACCCCCTAACGAGCTCTGCCCGGTGTTGTTTCAGCGTCCGTGCCCCACCACCTGACCCCGCTTTCACACCTTCCACGTCCCAAGCAGGCCCCACCACTAGACCCCATCCTTTCAACCTCCATGTCATCTAGTGATCCCACATTGACCTTTTCCATGTCACTAGACAAACCCACTAGTTCATATCCATCCACCCCTACAAACCATCATCAACACTCATGTCATGTTCGTCATCGAACCTCACTTCACGGTTGTCATCGACTGCAACACCATCGACATGATCTGTAGCATGATTTGTGCTTTGCAACAAGGTATGTGTTCTACAAGAAATGGTGTTCACAAATCATGTTTGAAATTTCCCTTTTTTAGATGCAAAAGGATAAGCTACATGTCTATGTCTAAAGCAAAATATGAAGGTTTAAGGTTTAGGGTTGAGTTGCAAATTTTTGTCATGTGCTTTCACATTGATTAGTGAAATGATGAGTTTAACAAATTTAGTACTAAAGCACACAACAATCTTATGTTGCATTTACTTATGTTGCATTATTAAGTTTGGCCAATCATGGAATGAGCTTTTCCCGGAGAGAACACATAGTCTACAACTAGAAGCTTTGTTGAACAACATAGTTCAACACCTTCTAAAATCAATGTGGATTTCACACAAATTGAACCGAATATCACAATTGTGGACATTGCCTATGCAATTGAGTCCGTTGTGTTGGGGATCGAAAACATCCTATAGCTTGACAACCTTAAAGTCATGGCGATGGCAACAAACAAATAAGGAGAGCATAGGCGTTTACTTCAAAAGGTTTTGCTAATAATTGTTAAAGAAGACCCCTACATGATTCGCCTCCTTGGTTGACATAAATACATCAATGTTGTAAAGTCAGTAACAACAGATGACTAGAAGGGGTGAGTCTCCCATTTCATTTTTTTTTTTCCTTTTCATTGTGTGTGTTGGAATGTAGTTGCTTCGAACTATTGTTTCATTGTTGGGAAAATCCAAATACATAGCATATTTAAAAACCCCAATTCGCCAACAATCCATCTAAAATCTAAAAATATTGAATGACCAAGAGTTAATGGGTGCTTGATTTCTTTTGTTGTCCTTTTTGTGTAAGTTGTGTTGTAAGTTGTTGATTGCCATGTCCAAAATATGTGATGAGTGAAATGTTTGGTTTTGAGTTATGGAGCATGAATAGTAGCTATTGTTTGTTGTTATATTTTCTTTTTGCAAATCAGCTGAGTTTAGAACTTTTTTTATTCATTAGGGTACATGGGGTTTTCTACTACAATTCATAATTATAGTTGTAAAACCATTCTTGGGCTTTTCTTAAGCATGCCTAAACATATTAAAGTCAATTTGTGTTGTCAACAATTCGTTGATTTCAGCAAAGTCTTGGTTGAAATTCAATTCTAAGCATAGTAAAACTTTGTTTATGGTCTAGGATTTTGGTGCTCTGCTTTAAGTATAGGAAGAATTCAATGTAGATAATAACTTCTTATGACTTTTTCTTCATTTTTTATTTGAACATAATCTCTTAATTACATTTTGATAAATAATTCAATCACATTAGCTGAGGGAAGAATCTCACCTTTTCTCATGCAAGGAATCATGTTTAGATGTTTATGCATGTTTAGTCTTTATATTTGTATACATTTTTGTTTGTTTTACCACTACTTCCAGTCCCTCATTCAATTAAGGTTAAGTAGAAGGAACATCAAGGTTAATAGATTGACATTAGGTCCAGGTTCCACATAATCCTAGAAGGTACCTACTTTCCTCCAGCTTCTCTACACTTCTTATTATAGTTAAATTTTGTGAACTTTTTGTTATAGTTGAATCTTGTGTTACTACAGTAATGTTGTGGGTATTGATCCAACTTCCCTTCAAATTAATAATTGTAATAACTATTACTATTATAATAGCAATCCATTATGCCCATGATCCTCTTAGTCGATAATTAGGAACCAATCCTTGCAAGAATAAACAAAGAAGCGCATGGAAAACACAACCCAATTGCTTGATTAGTGTAAAACTGAAGTGGCAACATGTTATGATGGAATTCAATTAGGATGTCCATGATAGTGGAAGATAACTAAACACATCCTATACTAGCCTCAAGTTGTGTGAACCACAAAAAAAGTGCAAGTCCAAAAAAAATAAAACAAGAGGTTTAGAATTGTGTTTTAATAGCTCTATGGAAATTGACATGTGTTGTACATATGATGAGATTTGTGTCTCATTGCTTCTTGTTTTAATATCATGTTGCTACAACTATGGCTAATCTAGAAAACTCAACCCATTTTTAATTTATGTACAAAAAAATCCAACAAAGCATGCGGATGAAATATTGTGTGTCAGGGTCTAATGTCACCTGTGAAGCACAACATTACCATGTCCAAAGTAAATATAGATCCTTGAGTGTCATGAGCAAAACAAATTGTTTGTTGTTGGAAACCAACATGCGTGTGATCTAATCTAATAAAATTTCATGTAGACAAGATTGCCATGTCCAAAATATGTCCAACACAATAATGTCCAAAAGTTGGTTTTTGTTATTTCTTGGAGAACCAAGTGTAGTTGTGATGGTTGTTTTACTAAATTATGCCTTGAGGTACTGTGTGTTGCTATGCCAAAATACATAATTATTGATGTAGTGGGAAATGATAGCCAATGATTTTGGCATTGTAGGTATTTGGAAGTCCACAAGGGAACAACAAGAATTATAATTTCACAACGCAACAAAGTAAACATCATTGTGTCACCTTATACCTTGAAAACAAATATGAGCAATTGGCCTTGGAAGCATATCTTGATATCTGATGCGTTGATGTGCTTATAGGTAATAGGCCATCATTTGAATGCAAGTTTTATGGCAATATTTTCAAACACAAAAATATTTTGTTTTACCACATAATGATGAATTTATGCCTTAATTACACAGGTGGTGAACTACTCAAAATGTATCCAACAATGACAAAAGTTGAGCTTAAGGAGGTCAATAAGTTTGGGGTGAAGTTTGGGAAAACACTCCCAAACCAAGGCAAACGAATAATTGATGATGTGACAAAACAAACCACAAAAAGGGCTGCACCACCAAAAATTACAAAAACAACCATCTAGTATGCTAGCTCTAAGACCCATACGTCCAAAGGAGAAAGAGGTATATGAACTAAGTACTAATGAAAACTTTTCTTTAGGTTGTAATGTGAAAGCAAGTATAATTCTTCATCTCTCCTACATTTTATTTCCTAGTTGGAAGTTGACATTTGCAATGGCAACTATTGGCATGTTTCTTTTCTTAAAAATTCCATGAACTGGATCTTTCTAGGTTCTGTTGCAAACAATTAAGGAACAAAAAATAATGTTCCACAGAAGCAGTCATTAGAACATGCAAAACCCAATAGTAAACCGTTTACTAAGCAAAATAAAATAGCCTGAGCCCCTTATCATTATTCTCATCTATGTTTATGCCACTGAAGAATACAACCCAATTCACAAAAACTAATGTAAAAGCAAAGGCAAAAGCAATTGTAAAAAGTTTCACAGTTGAGAGCTCTTATGAACTACCTCTTCCCTCAACAAAAGTGAAAATCAATGGACTTTATGTTCTTCTATCAGAAACAAACACTATGATAGACAAGAAGATCTTGGAAAAGCTTGAAAAGACTATGGCGCTTTTGATGAAAATGGAAACAAAAGTTGTTTTGGGCAACATGTTGGTTTCTGCATTTGGCCAATGGTACTTTCATCCACCTATAAGTATTATAAGGTTTGCAATATTTTGTTTTCTTTAGTTCTTGTTTAGATAATGTTTTCTTACCCTTTTTTTTTCCATGCAAGTTGGTGGAGGGATTGAAAAGACAAGCCACATTAGTGACATTGGTAAACAATCCATCAATGCATGGACATCTAGAGGGGGTGGAGATAACACAATGAACAAGTTTAATCAAATGAAGTGCCTTTGGGAATACCTACAATACCTACAACTGAAAAAAGAATATGATGATAAGAAGGTAGGAGCTGTAAAAACTTTGAAGAAAAAAGAGGACTATGTTTAGCAAAAACTACACAAATTTGACAAACATGTCAAGGCCACAAAAGAAAGGGCAACATGGGGTTGGTCACCATTATACCATTTGTCAAAATCATTTCCTGTCCAAGTTGGACCTTAGTGCCCTTGGGAGCACATTAAAAAGGAGCTATAGAACATCATGTTAGAAATGGATAAGGAACCACATCCATTGTCTCTTAACATGGAATATTTTCACATCATTTGTGCATTCAAGTTGTTTTGTAGAAATAGTTTTGGAAAACTACATCCACTTGTTCATGCAAATACGAGGTTGATTCATTGCAACATCTTTCATTACTGTCAAGATCAATCCCATTTCATCCAACTAACCATAGCAATCCAAGTCATTTTGGATTACAAATTTTTATGGTTTCCAAAACAACAGAAGTGCATTGAAAAAGTCAAGTAATGTCGTCAAGACTTGTTAGGCCCTCTTGGATTTGATCTTTAACAACAAGAGCCAGTTGTTGAGAAGACTCTAAGGTTCATGTCAAAGATTATTCATAGAGCAATCTCAAACATGCAAAAAGTGGGAATGACATCGAAGTTGCAAGTTATGTGGTGCGTTTCCACAAATGGCCATGATGATAGAACTCATTTGGAGCAAGTATTTGATTTAATTTGTTGCCATCCTAATTACCAATATATCATTATTTTAATAGTAAGCAACATTGCAAAGTTCCCTTGCATTATAGAAACCTAGCCTTTGAACTTGGCACCTTTAGGTGGTTTTTGAAGCTTTGTTTATTTCAGAAGAGATAGACATTGGCTAGGTCTTCCCTAGGAAGCTTTCCCTTACATCTGATGGAACTATTTCAGACATGTATCTTAAATGCACCACTACATTGGTTGAAATCATGCATTGTCAAGTCCTTGTTTTGCATGTGAAGTTTGACAGAGTCAAACCCCTTTTGGCAATTGCAACAGATGTGAACACCACCTCAGAAAAAAATGACAACTCCACAATAGGTATTATTTCAGCATCTAAAACTAAGCTTTTCAAGTTTGTTGTGTTTAATGTTCTTTTAGTCCATGGTGAATACTAACGTGATTAAACTGTTAAATATAATGTCTTAAAGAGATTAATCATGGTTCTACCATGTTTTGTAAGTGTCAATTCATCAAATGCGTTTGATCTTGTGCCCCTATAAGTTGAAGATTCCATTCTGCTAGATGTTTCTTCTTAGGTGCTACAAAAAAATACAATGAACATACGCCACATGGGTTATTTGGTAAGATTATCAATAATGAGAATCATAGGTAAGGCACGAAAGAGGAGTTTGAGTTTGATCTATAGTCCTATTTCAACAATCCAAGCCTGGCCACTTTGTTGTAGTCAACAACAATGTCAACAACTTAGATTAGATTTAAACATACACCTTCACTATCCTTAGGATTGTGACCTCATAGGGACTCCTCTCATAGCCCTCTGAGAACAATACCTAATTTGAATTATGAGATGTGAAACCAAAGAACACCTCAGTTGCAACCAACCTCAAACATGCAAGGCATAGTTAAAGATAGTGACCCTAATAGTTTGTTGTCTTCCCCATTGCTATTACAAAGCATGACGAAGACACAATAGTTGAATGATTAGACATTCTAGCTACAACAATTCATGCAAAACAAAAGTAAGTAACAATTTTGTGTTAAAAATTTAAGGTTTACTTGCTTTAGTCCATGTATTGAGTCTCTATAGGATTGTATACCTTTTCCCACATAATCAGGCCCAACTAACAGACAGTTCATGAATAAGATGTACAACACAATTATTTATCAAAATTTTAACTTTATAATGCAATTTTTTTGGCATTTTTTTCTTGTTTTTTTGGAAAGGTTTTCTTGTCATTGATGATATTTTTAACCTCCAAGCATAAACATTAAGTTATATATGTCTGTTGTCAACACATTGCAATATTAAATTTTTTTTCCCAATTTTCAAGCAGAGCCATCATTGACACTTGTAGTTGAAATTATAATTATGAGACAAGTTGGTGATAGTGGTCAAAAATTTCATTAACTCCAAAGGTGGGACAAAGGATTCTGCAGTTTCTTTTGTCATTTCAAGTGATTATTTGAAATTGAAAATCGATACATACGTTACCCTCCTCAACTGTAGTGAGGGCCAC
>Ga0116228_10002611_pt1 | contig 15638 bp, 13 predicted proteins | sample S1TSphfallax_2_FD_89694 | JGI IMG/M metagenome (GOLD analysis project Ga0116228, IMG submission 89694) | Host-associated microbial communities from peat moss isolated from Minnesota, USA - S1T2_Fc - Sphagnum fallax MG | ecosystem: Host-associated > Plants > Peat moss > Unclassified | place...
GAGGTGATTCTCATTGACACAGCACACTCTGTGATTCGAAAGGACCCACGTATCAACTGGATTGTGAACCCTGTGCACAAGCACCGTGAGCTCAGAGGGTTGACCTCAGCTGGCAAGAAGCACCGGGGTTTGCGTGGCAAGGGTCATTTGTACACCAAGGCACGGCCCTCTGTGCGTGCAACCTGGAAACGCAACAACTCTCTTTCTCTAAAGCGCTATCGCTGAGGCTGGTTAGAGCTTTTGCCTTGTCCAGCAGTTTTTTTGTTGATTTGGGAAAGCAGCATTGCCTGTTGAATATAAAGAGCTCTTGCTATTCAGTGTTTATTGTATCTCCTTCCAACCTTTGACCACTGGATCAGGTCATCTATTATCAATCTTTTTTTGCTATGCTAAGTTACCTGGCAGCTGATCTCCACTGCTGTAGTATTGTGTTGGAAACAGATAGACTGCTGTTTGAACTGGCCAACTGTGCCATTGACTTTGGTAGTTCAGATTTTTTGAGCTTTGATTATGATCTGAAATGTTGTTTGATCGTGGAACCATGTGTGGTGTTTGGACCAAGCAGTTGTGCTGGTTTCATAGGTTACCTGCTGTGAGCTTTCAATTTTGATGACTGTTTTGAGGTTGTTTGAAGGCTGCATGGTGTACTCAGATGCAAACTGTCAGTACAGTTATTTGTCTTGAAGACAGGATCCAGTTCCCAGCTGGTTTACACAGGATTCTGGACCATCAAATAGGAGTAGGCTCAGATAAGACTATCACTGTAATTTATTGAAAACTCCACGCAGAGGCCACATTATGCTTCTTCAATTTAGAGAAAGATTGCATTTCTACATCTGGGAAATGCATTTCCATTTCTAGACAAAGAAGTGGGACAAGACCTAACAAGAAAATGCTTATACAAATCGCCCAAAAATTGTCTTGGCACTCAAGGTGGAAGTTGTGTCAGCATACTACAAGTTTTAGTTTACATGAACTCTTGAAATGTACCATGTTTGTGGGGATAAACCAGTAGTATGAAGACATGGTTTCCAGCTTGAGAACCTCGCCAACTTTGTTGTAAATCTTAAAACCCACAACATTTGCACCCTACAACATCTTATAAGTTTCAAAAGTTTTAGAAACTTGGAACAACAAGGTTATAGTTATGAAGTTGATTCCAAGTTCCCATTTATATAAAACATGACTATCCAAGCTTTTGAAGCGATCTTCAAAACAAGAAACATGAAACATAGATATGGACATGTCATAATCTACACAAATCCAAACTTGCTATGGAACCCTTGCACATGAAATATTAGAAACAAATATGGGTTTTATGAAGCTTGACAAACTAGATTCAGACCAAGAAAATGTGGGTTCAAAATTTGGAGCAAAGAAAAGTGGGACACATATGGTTCAAAATCGTAGAATACAAAACCTAGCAGTAGAAACTTGAGATTGAAATCTTGGGAATCCTACGGTATTTGGCACCCACATTTCACTATGTTTGTGTTGACAGATACTTATCCTTGGAGGCTCAAAAATAAGGATGAAAATGTATGCAAATAAGGGCGAAACTTATCCAACATAGACATGACAAAAATGCACATGATTGAAACTTGACCATTGAACTATCCATCAGAAAACTATTGGCATTTAACAACCGAGACAATCCACATATCATGTTATGCTCGCATATAGAATGCACCGCCACAATTGAAGAAACCATTCTTCATGACAATAACAACAAGGACTACCTTAAAATTGTTGCAGACAATTTAGGAACAAGCAAGCAAAACTGAAAAATTGATGAAGAGGGTACAATGAGAAAATCCAACACATTTACAAAATATATGCAAATGGAGATTTATAGAGAAAAAGACATCCATACTCAAAAAACCTCAACCTATCCTAATCAGCAATTGAAGAAAGCTTATGAAAATGATACAATAGAAAGCTTGGAAAGATGAGGATGGAAAAGGAAGCCCAGACATTAGGAAGCAAGCTCAATGGCCTAACAAGAAGATTTGAGGGGAAAACTCTACCATGATTTTCTTCACCTAACGTGTAGTAAGCCCTAAACACACCGCATCCAAGAAGAGTTCACACGCGTAAGCACAAAATGCTAGGTGCAAATGTAGGGGCAGGTTTGGTGGGGGTCCGGGGTGCATTCGAAACATGAACATGAAACCTGGTATGTTCCAAAGCGCCTAGTTTCGAACCTGACTGTCCATGCGTGAGAATCTGCGCCAGGCTGCCTCAAGCTTAACGACATATCTAGGATGTGTCACATGTGTTGCATAAATAACAACAGGGCATAAAAAGCCTCCCCCAATATGCCTCATTACATCATTACAGTATTGGAGTTTCTGTGTAAATACTTCTAGTGCCAAATCTCACTACCATTCTCTGTGTTGATGTTCTTGCAATGAATCTTGCATCTGGAGTCTGGACAAAAAGAACCTAAAGAAGGTGAGTCAAAGACCAGCGAAAAAAGGGTTAACATCCATAAGATCTTGATATATATTGAATTGACTTGCAAAAAGGTGTACCCATAGCCTGAGCAGTCAATCATGTGAGGGCAATCTTTCAGCATGGAGAATTTGATGTCAAGAATGAAACACATGTTTACTGGAGCTGGAACAGAATCAATGCTGCCATTGTGCTTCTGGACTGAGCTTGAGTGCGGCCTCAATCAGGATGCCTCTCCACTAATTCATTCATCACCGCAAAATTGGACTTGTGAAAAAAAATGCCTGACAGCACATTTGGAAAAACAGCACTAGACTCCCATTACAAGAGCAAGTATTTGGCATAGATAGAAAACTGTTAACATGCCTACCAGCACTGACATTATACAGGCAGGCAATGCTTACTGGAATGACATTTCCAATATTGCAGAAATCTATTCATTGGGACAATCTGAAACATAACAAAAGCAAAAGTGTTTAACCAAAACATAATAAAAATGTCTAAGCCTAAAAAGACTACAAAGTTGTAACATATGGCTCAAAACATGGTAAATTAGACTAAACAAATGCAAAAAAGTGGATAAAATAATTTTAATGAAACATGAACCTTGTAACTTATACCCAAACCAATAACTCATATTAAATGGAATGTCCTTTTTTTGAAATATTAGCTATTATAAATAAAGAAAAAAAATTCGTGCTTCAAATATAACTAAAAAGAACTGAAGTAAATCTTCATACCTGAATCAAAACTTCACACAATTTAACCGAAACATGACACTACAAGAAAAAGGAAGGTTTCATGACTAGACATGATTACAACTATGTCTTCATCTTAGTCATGGACTTGAGTTTACCCTTCGTCTAGGTCATTTTGACGACTATGGTCAAAACTCTGACTACATTACTAACAATGTGCAAGCATGATTATTCGTTGTTTTGCCATTAACCTTTTTATAACTAGTAGTTATTTTGTCATGGGATTGTATAGTTGACTTTTGTTGATCAAACATTTAAAAGGGGAGTCCCATGTTCTAAGTTTAGGGTGTCCAAGTATAATATGTTTAAAAAATGAACTTGGGGCATTTAAAATGGGTTTGAACATGTTAGAGTCAACATAAAATTAGTTTAATATCATCTATTACAAGTTCGAAAAGAGATCCAAAATACTAGTAAATATTGACATAATTTTAAAAATAAAACTGAAATACAGAAGAAAATGTCATGAAAAAATTCAAAACCTGCTTAAAATTTGGAAAAATGGAGAATAATCCCAAAATTATGGGAAAATATGTGGTAAAAAATCACAAAAAGTCAAGAATGACAAAAATGACAAATATTGAAAAAGTTACAAAAAATATAAAAACCTTAAAATAAAGTGGAAATAATGCCACACATTCAACATTTACATGGTGTTAAGTATTACATTCAAATTTTTAATAATGTTCTGACTCATCATTTTTGACTGAACAAAGTAGATCGTCAGAAGAAAATAAGCCAACCCCTTGCCTTAATTCAAATTAGGGTTTGAACACTTTCAATGTGCTATTACACTTTCATGGAGAAATTTGCACCTATGTTGTTGGTTATGCTTTAATAAACATTGTTGCATTCAAGCACCGACAACAAACTAACCCTATTATAGGTAGTTTGGGCCCAACAACGATCATACTTAGTTTGGTGATATTTTGATATTGGGTAGGAATTGTCAGAGTCCATGGAACCATCGCTCCTCCCACCTTATATTGGAAACCCCCTTTGCAAATCCCAAGGGACATTGAGGTGATGGACGTTACTTTGTGGATTAAGATGCACGACCTTGGTAACTCAATGACATTCATCTACAAACCACCAACAAGAGGTGGGCAAATTGTCCATGCCCACCTCGAACATTCTTTCTTGATTGCAAAATTAGAGGTGGTTTTACGTATTTTCCCCATCTTGCAAAAACTTGTCCAAGTGATTTTCGAGTGTTCATTTCATGCAACGAATCAAGCATTCTCTTTGCAATGCCACAACAAACCTTTTGATGGTTTATGTTTTTGAATTGTGTAATTTACATGTTTGCATTTCCATCCTTGAGTTGGAACCATAATTTTTATGTTGCAATCATGGGGATATCTGGTTATGCAAACAATGTTGTGAGTACACAAACATTTGATCATGAACAATTGGTTGATAGTGTGTATGTTTGCTTGAAACTAGAAGCCATGTCATGGGAATGACATGCCATCTTTGACCAATGCAATTTCATGGATCCAAGATCTTTGATTTAAAAAGGTCACATAAATGACTATTGTTATATTCCAAATCAAAACCTCCATGGCAGTGTTACTTCAATGTTAAATCTTTAGGTGTGTTTCCTTTCTTTTTAATTATGGATTTTGTTTTTTGGATTTTTGGTATTTGATTTCTTGACTAAAATGCAAACCAAGAATATGGGCAAATTACTATACATTATTTACACCCATTGTTCAAAATTGTTGGTAAAAAATCAATGGTTAGTTGTGGCAGCTCATCACCGTTATTCATGATGAAGTTGATGCTTTGAAGTTGGTTATTTTTCAAAGTCATCTTAATAGCCTTTCACATTTTGCCTCTTATGCAATCCATGGCAATTGGTATTTGGATCCTTATACCCAAAGAACATACTATAGGGTATATTGTCATCTCAAGGAATCAATCTTTTTATTCTTCCCAAGCTTGACTTAATTGCAAAATCCATGTTTGTTTTTTAATCCTTATTTTCAAGTCCCATTTGACTTACTCTTGTAATCCATTGTTGTTTTGGATTGTCAAAATTTGATGGGGTAAGACTTGATTGAGATTTGTTCTTTTTATGAATTTGTATTTCTTCCATTTCATTTCATGGGATTATGTTTAGAAAGAACATGTGGGGCACTATTTTCAACATTTTGTTTTGCAAACTATCTTGGGAAATTTAACTCATTTTGGATACATTTCAATAAAAGCAATTTGTGGGGTTTTCATTTCAGTGAGAAAGTGTTCCAAGGCTTAGGATTGTGTAATAATCCAACTAACTCAAACAATAAGGGGAAAAATGGTTTTGGTTTACTTGAATGGTCCACAAATGGTCTATGAGAATTCTAGGCATATGGTGTGATGCCACATTTGTTGGCTTCATATAATGTTAGACTTGATTAGCTTTGTTGACTAGAGATGTTTTGGATCCTACAATAGCTCATTTTTGACAAATCCTTTACTGAAACTTTAATCATTTTGACTGTGATTGAGATATGGTGAACTTTGATAATATCTTTCTTGCCAAAATGGCATCCCCAAAATATTGCTATGGTCTAGTTACCAAACCCTAGTGCTTTAAGATACATCAACATCCATGTCTTTTTATGAAGCTAAGCTTTGCAACAACCATATATTGCATGCTCACACTAGTTGATGCTCAAATGGGTGGCTGCCACAAACTTTTCAATACATGCATCGATATAGGTAATAAGTCAATACTGTATTTTTCAAGCTCTTGTTTTTAAAAGTATAATTTTTTACATTGAATTAATTTGAATCCATTGGGATACTGAATCTAATGTCGAATCAAGTCCTATGGGTTTGAGATAATAGGTGATGTTGAATTTGATATAGTTCTAGAGATCATAAATGATGTTGAATCAAGTCCATCTTTACTAAATTGTTAAATAGATTGTCCAATATTGCAAGATGTTACATCTGATTCATTAGTAGAGGATTAGGTGGTTGGTCTTGGCATGCCACTTCCAATTTCTAGTCATGTTGATGAACTTGATGTTGGGGTGGGTACTAGTGATAATGATCGGGACTTAAGGGTTTAGATGGCAAGGGCATTGGATGAAGGATGGCAAACATGTGACATAGTAGTATAGGGTTCCTTTTAGCAAACTAGGGATGAAGATAGGCATTGCTAGTTCAACTTGGCAATGCTTTAAGATAACCAGCAAACCCCCCCAACTACAATAGTCTCCCGTTTAAGTATGCAACTTGAACCTCGGAGTTTTGTGTGTACTTTACCAGTAGGTGCGTACTTTAGACGCTCCATTCCCAAATCGCCTGCATTTTGCTATAATGTCGAAGAAATTGACCGGCAAGCGCCTGAATGAGTCCCAGCGTTGCGAGATCATCTCAAAACTGAGCAAGACGAACCCTCCAAGCAAACGCTCTCTAGAGCGTGAGTACAATGTTAGCAAAGGTGCTATCCAGAAGGTCTGGGAGAAACGAAATTCAATTCTTGAACGATCTGCTTTATTCTCCAAAAAAGCTAAGTAGAAGACCTTCAAAGCTTCGGTTGGACAATTTATCGAACTTGAAGATATGTTGTACATTTGGATTGATAGCATGCGCCATGCCAGGCTCTTTGTATCGCCATCTCTCGCCATTGCGAAAGCGAAAAGTATTGCTTCTAGATTATCCATTTCCGATTCAAACTTTAAGGTTTCATGGCAATGGCTTAGTCGTTTCATGACATGCCGAGGTCTACAAAAAATGTTTCTTCATGGAGGAGGAGCTGAGGTTGACAAAAATGACCTAGAATTACTATCAGCATTAGAAGAATTATACTCTATCATCGTTCAATACGACCCTAAGAACGTCTACAACATGGACAAGATTGGATTGTTTTTCCGTTTGCTTCCCAGATATTCCATTCTGATGCCGAACGAGGACATTTCAAGCACTAGAGGCAAAAAAAAGCAACGAAAGATCGTGTTTCTCTGATAGTTTGCACCAACGCATCTGGAACACATTAAATTCTTTGTGTAATGATTGGAAAGCCAAAAGAGCTAGCGTGTATTAAAGACCGACACTGGCCAGTTCCTTATTTCAATCAAGTGAAAGCATGGATAGATGTGGAAACCTGCTGGAAATGGTTCAATGAAGTCTTTGTTCCAGAAGTCAAAAGACGAATAGGACGTCCTGTTTTCTTACTGATGGATAATGTGCCAGGACACTTCGGCACCTTCGAACGTGACAACATCCGCGTAGTATTCTTTCCTTCGAACTGTACCAGCTGGAAACAACCTTGTGATATGGGAATCATTGTCGTTCTCAAGAAATAATACACATATTTATATCTCAAGGATATCCTTGACTTCTACGAGCTTGACGAGGAGTTAAAGCAACGGAAAAGAGAATTGGGAAAACGACTACGACGAGGTGCAGCAAGAGTTTCCTACGAAAATCTAGCGCACTTGTTGGATGCCGCAAGCTATGTAAAAGAAGCCTGGGATTCCGTTTTGTCAATGCATTCAGTAAGGCGGAGCTCATGAACTTGGAACCAGAACCAAGGGTTGAGAGCGAAAATAACGTCATTGCCACTGAGTTAGCCCAAACCATCGAAAGTTTAAATTTATCAATCAACCAATTAGAATTGGAAGAATTTGTTCATATTGATGACGAAAGCAATGAAGAATATGCTGTAGCAGTGTTGGAAGACATCGAAGAGCTGTTGGAATCGATGAAGATTAATGAAGTAAGGCTTGATGAAAATAGTGATGTTAATCAACCAAAGCAAATTGTTGAGTCACAAGATAGAATTGAATTTCATGGATTTGAGTCTTTGTATAAGCAAATTCTCGATATTGAAGATCAGCTGCTCTGCTTTAACGTTCAAATAGAAGCCGAAGAAGCATTCGACGATCTCAAAAAATTATTTGAAGAGTTCCAGGCCAAGGTCTGAATAGTCGTCCTCAAAGCCAGACGCAAAAAAAACCAAAACCTGTGCCAAATGACGATTCATGATATGTTCCACTGAAAAATGTTGATCCGTAAAAATTTTGTCATAAAATGCGTACTTAACCGGGATGCGTATTTAAATGGGTGCGTACTTAAGTGGGAGGCTACTGTACCTAGGGAAAAAAGGGTGCAAATGTGATAACATGAGCCAAATCCGGTTGCTTTTTGACTACTTTTCTATTTGCTTTGTGGGAAATATTCTTAGAATATTCTTGGAATATTTTTGAAAAAGTCTTTGAAATTCTTTTTTTTAAAATTAATTTTTTTCCCTATTATTTTATTAAAGTTTATGTTGAAAAAGAATTTGACAAACAATGTCATTTAAAAAAAATCACATCCATTTATAATTCCTTTTATTGCTTAAAAACAACTGTTACAATGTTTAATGAATGTTTTTGTTAATTTTTTAATCGTTAGATTAATTTCAAATTAATTCACATGTACCCATGATAATTAGAAGTCTGATAGTCCAAACAATCCATCTATTCATGCTTTCACCCAAATGACTATTGCCATGTTTGGAACGTATAAATGGAAAACAACAAGCATGCATGGATGTATGCATACTAGTTGACAATGGTGTGCACCAATGTGGCTTTGGTAAACCTGGCTGGTAGAGTGTTAGCTAGTTGATGATCCAACCATGGTTATCTAGCAACATTTGAAAATGCCCAATGCATCCACCCTCATTTGTTCTTTAGTCGCATTCAATAATGGCTTGGTGCATTATCAAGTGGTGTGTAAAAATTCTCAGAATCCAAATCTATTTCTTCTTTTGCATCAAATGATGGTGCAGTTTGCTTAACTATCTCCCAAACAACATTTCTTTTTTGATTTGACTCCCCTTTGCATCATCTCCCAAATCCACCATGGCAATGCCATAGAGCTACTTCAAAAATTCAAAAATTCCACTCTTGCACACGAAAAGGGGATAGGGGTGAAGGGAGGGGGTGGTGGGGGCAAGGGTTAAAGGGGCTGAAAACATGGCATGTTCACAAGCCAAGTTTTGGGCCTAGTTGCCCACATGTGGGAATCCATGCCGAACTATTTCAAGCTGAATGACACATTTAGGATGTGTCACTCACATAACATCAGGGTTTTTATGAATGTGATGTGGATATTTGATTTTTGTAATACCCATCAGTTTTAGGTATTTGAAAATTTTCAGAATCCAAGAATCGCCAAGTTTAGGGATTTGAAAAAATCATATTCAAAGAACCATGGGTTTTGGGTATTTCAAAAACTTTAAAGAACCATTGGGTTTCCTAAGAGAACTAGCAAAGAATGGGTGGTTTTATGTGGATATTTGATTTTCAAAAAATGAAAAAAATGAGTATACATATAATGGTAAGGTATTTAGTTTTTTTGATAATCATGGTATCCAGGGGTCCAATATGCCTACTTTGGCTTTTACACCAACTCCTTAAGAGTGGGAGGATTCTTACATCTATAAGTAGACATAACTCTCCTTTTGCTTCCAAGTAGGGTTCATACTATAATCATAACATTCATTCTAGTGTTCATGGGTATAACATTGCTTCTAAGTACATTATAAAATTTCTCCAAGTGCTTTATGAGTGTATTTCATGTGGTGAATCATGTGACTTATAATCCAATCACACAAATAGTGTGTTTAAAAAAATAAAATAAAAATTTATATGTAGTTTTTAATATTCATAATGGAATTAAATTTCTCACATAACTTATTTTCATTATTTAATTTTCATTTTTCAGTTTCATGATTATAGTGAATTTCATAATTTCTTTAATTACACATTGTAAATTATTTCAAAATTTCGAATTTATTTTTTAAAATTTAGATTGAGTTCAATGAATTTTTTAAAAATTAAGTTAAAATTAAAATTTTATTTCATTCCTTTTAAATTATTAAAAAAAATTCAAATGTCAAAAAAATACTTTTTTTTGGACCATAAATTCCAATATAATACGTTTTATTAAATTAAATTCTTTCTATTAAATGAATTTCACATCTGAGATTATTTGAATAATTTCAAATATCTTTAGTTTCATTTTTGAGAAATTCCATTAGTTGAAAAAATTATAAAACTTTTAATTCAATAATTGAATAACATAACTTTATAATGAAATTAACTTTACATTTGAGATAAATTGTTTTAGAAAGATTTTATAGGTTTTATAATTTCATAATTACATGTAATTTTAAACATTGATTGTTACGCATGTTGACATCCATGTCACCCTTGATTAATTGAATTCAATCATGTTAGTATAATTATAATCTTCACAAATGTATCAAGTATTTTTTGTCATATATTGTGACATATGGTTGTCCATGTCATTGTTTGAATTTGATAGAATTCAAAAACAACATTACAATTTCAATATTCATGTAGGTGTCACATAGTCCATGTGTAACTAGACTCCAATATGATTAAAATTAATTTTGGATTTGGTGATATTGGACATGCTTAATTAATAAAAATATATAATAGTTATATCTTAATCAAATTATATATAGTTAATTATTTTACTCAAGTAACATTGACTATGAAATCATTGTAATGACAAAATTAAAGGTGGAAATGACATGTTTTAAATGCTTGAAAATAAATTCATGTGCAAAGACAAAGAGATCTATTAACATGTATAAGCTCTAATTATATTTGCTTTCAAGTGTGAACTAGTTGTGTGAACAACCCATGCAAAACAAAGATGCAAGTTTAAAGTTTTACATCCCACCATAAGTAAGGTAGGCATGGAAACTCCTACTCAAATATGAAGAAGACATGTTAAAATGAATGTGAAGATACTCTTTCATACTTGAACTTATAATATGCTAAAACTAATGGCAATTAGCAACATTTAGATCAAGACCCATGAATGATGGAAACAAGCTTAAATTTTCACTAAAAGTTGTGGTCAAGTAAATACATGAACAATGAACATTGCCCCTTATTTGATTAACCAAGAAAACCAAGGGTTTGGTGTTTACCACAAAAACTTTTGTGTTTTGCTTCCATTAATAGTTGAACAATGTCATGGGAACAAGGCATTATGAGGCATGAAGCTTCAAAAGTTTCTATGGTAGACACCAAATCTCACACCCATTTAAAACTAGTCTAGTAAGGCATAATGGGCAACATCTCCTTTCAAATGAAATGAAATTAATTACTTGACACCACGTTGTGATGCAAAACAATAGGTATACTATCATTTTTATTCATACCTATTGCAATACATTTTCCCAATTACCACCAATTCTAATATATTATAGATGTTAATGAGAAAGTATGGTCATGAGCTTATTCATATCCATCCTAACACATCTTCATCTTTGTGCATGATTGCTTTCATGGTTGTAGTTTCTTGCCATACTAATAAGAGGTAGGTTTGTCATGCTGGCTTGCATTATGCAAGGGCATTTCAAAAATGAAATATTATTTCATGATCATGAGGTTAAAATGTGAACCTAAAAACAATTCCACCCATATTCGGCATGTAACCCTACAACAATATTTTCTCACATCCCAATCCCCACCCATAAACAAGAAAAGGGGTTGTAAAAAGTTAAAGATTATTAATAGCAAACCACTTAGACTGATTAATACATCTAGCCAATCAAGTTTTGGTGTTAAAGTGTACACAATGGCTTTTGCTAACTTCATCATATTAAGCCATGGTCATTATTGAACGTAACATTGGGCAAATTTTTAGTAATCTACATCCAAAACATGTTGTGCAATGTGCCCATGAAAATGCTCCAATGGCAATTTGAACTTGTAATCTTTTGGGTTGTTTTAACTATTTTTTTATATTTAATTAATGAAGTCATTGTTGGAATAATCATGGAAAATTATAAATGATGTTTTTGAAGATTTTTATGGATGTATCAAATAGCAACAACTTAAAAAAATGGATTTTGATGGGTTACATGGGATTGTTTTGTGAATTTTCAATAAATTTTTTGGATTTGAATTATTAAAAAAAAAGTGCCATATTATCTTTTGAGGCTTGGAGTGATTTTTTAGCACTTTTCTACAAAAATTGTTCTCAATTAATGCCCTAGTGATGTTACATTTATAAAATTGGAAAAAATATGTGACCATCTACTTTTTTAAGGAACTTTGGCACCTTGTCAAAAAACCATTTAAAAAAGAAAATGAACATTTTTTGGGGTGAAAATTTTAATAAATTTTTTAGTTTTTTAACCTATTTTTTTTTGAAAAAAAATTCATGTATGCACATGAATACTATAAACATCCCCTTTATGTACTTCTTTATGCATCCAATTTTTTTTTTAAACTTAGAAAGTTATTAGATTTCAAGACTTTGTGTGAACATGTTTTGGTGTGGCAAAACCTTTTCAGGATTAGTATCAAGTCGGGTAGTTTATTATTTTCCACAACATTAAGGACCACAATTAATTAATTACTTTCACCAAAGCCAAAAAAAACACTTTAAGTTATGAAGTCAAGTATGATTGAGACATGAGATTTTGTGTAACATGAAAAAGTTACCAAATTTTTGAAAAATTGGCAACTTTTTTATGTAATTAGAAAACTTTTAGAAATGAAATTAAAGCAAGTTGGATTTCCTTAGTTTTTCCCAACCTTTAATTGTGTAAAATTCGTTCATTAATTATTTGTACATTTTATGCATCGATATTGTACATTGAAAACATATTTGACACATGAGTTTATAAGAAAATGCAAAATTCGTGTGACATGCTTTCATTCATAGGTTTGTACTTCATTCATCAACAAATGTGTTTTCAACGCATCATATTCATGTTTAAATTGTATGAACCTATGAATGAATGAACTTCACACGATTTTCATTATTAGTTTTTTGCATGCTAAATTTATGATTATTAAGTACCCCTTTTCAATTATGTTGCTTACCTTTAGTGTGTGTCCACCAAACTAGCATGCATGATAAATATGGGGAACAACATGATATCAATGTAATGAATATTTGGTTTCTACCCCTCACACATAATTGTAGTAGAATGCACATGGGAAAAAAAACCAAAATCCATAACTGCTAAAATGATTATCAAATGATGGTTAGATTAAATATTTGATGGTGTATGAAAAATAAACAATAAGTTTGTGATTGTTACATTACAATAAAATAGTTAGATTTTAAAATGTAGGATAGTTAAATGGAGGTATTTTGAACTATTTTCATGTAGCAATAACCAACAAACATCCCAAAATATAATCAACATTAGTTGGCAACAATTTCCAAAAAAACTGCCCAAACAATATAAAAGTGGTGACAATCTATTTCAAAAATAAAAAGAGAGTCCAAACATGCCAACATTTTTCCAAAAAAAAAATTAGTATTTTTACAATTTGTTTCATAAAAAGGGAATCTAACGTGGAATATTTTCTTTCTTTCTCCAATTGCAAAATTTCCCACCAATAAACATTAGTTCATATAAATAAAAATAAGCTTATTTCCATTTATTATTGTTGTAAGGATTGATATTTTTGGTGTGCTAATCCATGCTTTCTTTGTGATGAAGGCCAGTTATGATTACATTACATGTTTAAGTGGGACGTGAACTATGTAGTAAAATGCTTGCAGGACTACACCCTTGTGAAAGATTAGATGCACCCAAAAAAAAAAAATTGGGGAGAATTTTTTTATTATTTGACAAAACATGAAGAACTTTTGGATTTTTTTCGTAATGTGAATACAATTAATTTTGGAGTTTTTCAAAATGTCTCAAAGTTGAAAAAGAAAAAAGTCTCAGTCACAAGAGAAACACAAATATATAAATGTAACTCCATTAAAACAAAAAGCCATATAATTGTCAGGGTAGTCCAAATAACATCTTTTTGGGATTGAAATGTAAACTGGATGAAAGGTCTGTAAGCGTTTCACTATTGAAATCAAAGAACTTCCAAAGCGTATAATTCCTTAATATTATCAAGTCAAGCATAATTGAAAAACAAACTTCATGATGAAAGTTCTCCATAATTTTGTAAATATGCATGACTCCTATATGTGTGTGTGTGACATTCACCTACATTCCCTCTCAATGGCAAAATGTAACATTATGGCCTTGAATTGGAATACCACATTCCTATCCTATTGCATTTATGATCCAAATCCTACATGTGGGAGATGTACATGTGGTGGATGTGGTTGTGCCCGCACATTCATAGCAGTGTTCAACAAATATCATTTTTTGGGATATTTGCCACATAAGGATATTCATCATTCTTTTGTGCATTAGATAAAGATATTACATTCTTATTTAAAAATGAAATAAAATATCTTGATTGGATATCAAAATTTCAAGTTTTCAATTTGACCCAGATATCAGTGTCCCTGGCTATTCATCATTAATTTATTAACTGATTATCAATAGATTCAAATATCAAAATTTCAGAAATGTTGCTTGTCAATTATGTTGGGTGCTAGTTTCTTTTTTCAAGGCGAAAATTCTCCCAAAGGCAACATTATTTTTTTTAAAGGGAATATTTTGTCACAAATATTTTTTTCTAGAAAACATTCACAAAAAAAAAATCATAAGTTATATTTTAAAGAAAGTATAGCAACAGTAATTACTACTCTTGACTACAACTTTCAAAAGACCTCTAAAAATGTGTCCCTAGGACTATTTAAAATTGTCCAGAATTCTTGCCACCCTAGTTGGATTAAAAAAATGAAAAAAAATGAAAAACTATTGTTAGCCTACAACCCTAACCTAATTAGTAACCTAACTTACTTAGTTACTAACCTTGGTATCCAGCCCTAGATTTGATATTTATATCATATATCAACAATTTTATATCCAACATAATTTTCAAATATCGAAGTGTAGAATATCACACTGAGTGATATTCAGCACCCCCCATATTAGACTGGACATCACTCCTAGTGACATCTGGAAAATCCGAATATCTACCCGAACACTGATTCATACCTAAAGAAACATTTCCAATAAGGTAAAAAAATTTGCACTGTAAATGGACAACACCTTATATAACCAGTCAGTGGGCATTTCAAAAAGTGAAATGCCCACACAGAGGTGAGCCTTCTTCTTTTCAAAACCCCGATGTTACTTTAAAAAACATTTCCCATAATACCCAGAAGATATTAGGCTGGGTATCACAGTAAATAATATAAAATAAAAATGATTTGTCAAATTTCCCACTATGTAACGGCCTCAGCTCCACCTCAGGCAGGCCTTTATTCTGGTAATGCCCATGGTAATCTACGGCCTTATTCTGGGAATGCCCATGGTGATGGTCGATACGCTACACTTAGAAAGAAAAAAATTCCTTACTCAAGCTGAGTACATAATTAAAGCATTTGTAAATAACTCATGCCAACTCTGGATGATTGGCAATGAGTAGAACAAACCATAAACTCCAGCCTGCCCAATGGACTGTCCAACCACGGAACTGAAAATTCAGTGACAAGCCATAGTTGATGATGCATACTCAC
>Ga0116228_10002612_pt1 | contig 15631 bp, 13 predicted proteins | sample S1TSphfallax_2_FD_89694 | JGI IMG/M metagenome (GOLD analysis project Ga0116228, IMG submission 89694) | Host-associated microbial communities from peat moss isolated from Minnesota, USA - S1T2_Fc - Sphagnum fallax MG | ecosystem: Host-associated > Plants > Peat moss > Unclassified | place...
CTGTTCACGTGCCATGTGGTCTGACCATACTTCACACCCATAGCTAAGCACTGGTTTGACTAGTGCATCAAACAACTGGCATTGTAATGCTAGGTCAAAGATACGCAACTCTGCGCATCTACGACGCAATGCAAAAACTGCCTTTTTCCCAGACATTGCTAACTGTTGTATTGCAACTTGCATACCTATTGTGCCATGCAGCTCAACACCTAGATACTTAAAACAGTTTAGTTACTCTAAAGCTTCGCCCTCATACTGAAAAGCCTGACACATAGACTTGCGTGCTTCAAACACAACAACACTTGGGAGCTTCTCAAGTGATTTAAAAAAAAAGAAATTTCCTCTTTTTTTTTTTGGTTTTTTTGAATATCCATTCTATTCTTTTTTTCATTCATTTATTTATTTTTCAGTTTTGTTTTTCCATGTTATGCCTTATTTTGCAAGTTCTCTTTTTATTATGCCTTTTTTTGGTTTTTTTAATAAAAAAATTCAATTTCTTTCAGTTTGTATGTTCTTTTTTATTTGTTTGGTTTCATATTTTACTTTTATTTTTCATGTTTGTGTGTTGGTTTTTTTTACAACTAATAAAAACTTTGAAATTTCTATTCACTAAAGCATGTTTGTACTTGTGAATTAGATTGTGTGGAACCACCAATCATGACTATGTGATTAACTTAATTCATTTTCACATATAGCACTAGCAATTATACACATATTACCACGTTACAAAAATGACCAAAAGAGTTGTAGCAACTTACGAACAAGTTCATGACATTATAAATGAAGAGGCTAGTGATAGAAATGGATCTTTTGTGAAGGAGTAGCATGTGATTACTTCTCTTTTTGTATTAACATGGATTTCTTAATTTTCATTTTTTTGGACACAATTTGTATGGTTCGGTGCATGTAGTTTATATGTACATAAATTAGAATTTTACTTTATGCCATTTGGTAATATGTCAACTAATGACATGTGAATGTTTTCCGAAAATTCATAGTGAAATTTTTAATTTCAAGTTTACTTCAAAATTTGCATTAATTCATGTAAATATTGTCTGATTGCAAATTCAAATTTGCTTGTGTTAAATCAAACAAAATATGAAACATTAACAATAAACATAATGTTTATTTAGACATGAAATACCCACATATGAGTATTTCATATTACATTGTTTAATGTTTTCACCACATAATACCTACACAAACTTCCCAAATTTTTCATTATTTTTTTGGCCAACCATGTAATATTCAAATCCATAATTATTAAAATGCATGTTGTAACATTTTCACCCCATAATAACCCACATTACATTCCCAAAATTTTCATTGGTTTTTTTTTTTTTTTTTCCTAATTATGCAATACTCACATCCATAATTAAACTACATTTTGCAACATTACCACCAGATAATACCTACATTGCATCTCCAAAATTTTCAATATTGTTTTTGGTCAACTATGCAATACCCACATCTATAATCGTTAAATTACATTTTCCAACATGGTGACCTTGCAATACCCATATTGCATTTCCAAATTCATCATTGGTTTTTCTGGTTGATTATGTAATACTTATTGAAATGTCCACTATTGTATTAACTGATTATGTAATATCTATATACCTACATGTTTTTCCCACTTTAAATTTCAATTATATGTGAATATTGCATGTGTCGTGTTCCACATGTGGTTTTGGCATAATACTAATGTGGGTATTACATTTTGAGGTCAAAGGTCCAAAACTTGGACCAACAAATGTTAATTTGGGCATGACCCTTGATGCGGGGATTACATATTGGGTAATTAATACAACTTGTAATACCTACTTCATTTTCCAATTCATAATTGTTTTAGACATGAATATTACATGTTGGGTAATTAGTACAACTCATTAATGGTGTATGAAGGTGTTGCATTGTGATTTATGATGGGTTAATGAAATTTATCCATTTAAAAATGGTATTGCAAAATTGTTTCCAAAGTGTGTTGAAATTCCATTCAACCCTAAATGCATTGATTTTTACCCATAATACTTTTAGGATTTTCTTGTGTGTGAACAATACCAAAAAAATAATGATTTAGCCAAAAAAATAAAAAAGTTTTTCTTGAAATAAAAATTTAACCAATAAAATATATTGATTTTGCCAAAAAGCAAAGGTTTAGCTAGGAAGTAAAAAGATGTTGTTGAAAGGTGGAAGTTTAACCAAGAAAATATATTATTTTTTATTAAAATATAGAGGTTTAATTAAGAAAAAATATTGGTTTTGCTAAGAGGTGGAAGTTTATCCAAAAACTAAAGGGGTTTTACTAAGAGGCGGAAATTCAACAAAGTCAATAATGGACACACGTTATCGATAGTGAACAATGAGCATAAAAGGGATTAAAAATGACCATTGATGACATGTGATAGTGGTTTGTGCACAATTGATCAGGAATGAATTGAAACAAAAATGGAAACACCCATACATCTCAATAGTAAAGGGAATGAAATCATAACTTGGTGTTTATTTGACATAGGATTGTGTCTTCTCTTGAGCAACCATCATCGTTGCATGTGTTGTCATTGTTGATGCCCACTGCACCATATTTGTGTGAGTCGGGTCAACAATGACAATGTCCATCAAAGTATGGAAGCGATCTTTGGTAATAAAAATATCCTCTTGTCATCAAGTGTGGCGAGGCAAAAGGTGGGAGACCTCCTTTTGAACATGTGCTCCACTTTCCAAAACAATAGTTGTAATAGAATCTTGAAGTGTGTTGTGGGTTATTATATGCTCACTCCCATAAGGGCATTGAAACAAATGGATACGTAAATCATCAATGGTATGACCACATTGACATTGTGAAAGGTGGGCCACTATAGGATGTGGCAAACCGAGATGAATTTGTAGTGTTGTGAAAAAAATGAGTTGATGATAAATGAAATGTTAGTGTGATAGGATAAGCTAATAACTAAGCACTTACCCCTAGACTCGCACATGAATGGAGATATACATGTGCAATATTCGAAGGAGCGTTTATTAAAAGGGAAACAAATTCTTACTCATGTAAGCGATCCGCCAAAGAAGCCTGCAACTAAGGGTAAAACTAAACCACTAGGCTTTCAATTTGTGGGACATGAAAGTGGACACCTTGGGGTAACATGGCTCGAACACCTCATAGTGTCGTTTGGAACAAGGAAATGCTGGTTTCAACATGTGCTACTACATCTAGAAGAATAAAACGATTGTCATGCTAGAAATGAATGACAAATGCAAGAGTGATCAATGCCCAACACCCCAAGTATGCGAGGGCAACAATCTAAACTACAAAAGGGAGGTTGAACCTAGCCAAAAAAATAGGAAGAATGGCTTGATGACAAGTTAGGTGACCAATAAAACCACCAAAAAACCCCCCACCAAGTAACTTTTCCAACGTAATTTTGGTATGAATATTGAACTAAACATAATGCTACAAAATACCTAAAGATGGGAATAATGTATGAAATAAGTAGCCTAAACGTGGGCAAAACACAACAAAAACATCACAAAAGCCACATAAATATTTACAAGCATAGGGAGATTAAATATTATCCCAAAATCTTCATGGAAAACCTCAATCACAAAGGACTCAACAAATGATGTGGATCCCACGGGTGCACCCAAAATATAAAAATCCGAGTTAGGAGTATGAAAATTATGAGAAAGTGATAAAAAATGGTGCAACCTTTAAGGAGACCGAATTACACACTTTACTAATTGCATTTAAAGACTTAATGTTCATAACTCATCTTGTAATTGTAAAAACATAAGAACCACATTTCATGCGGGACCTACTATATGTGTATCATCGGCCAAGGGGAGGGAAAACACAAGTAGGGTGTGTTGTAATTATGGGGCGAACAGCACGAAGGTGTGGTAGAACAAACAATGTTTTTCCCAATGGGTCCCCTTATTGTGTACTTAACTGCGATGAAATGACTATGAGATCCCCATGTTGGGAAGCTTGGGAAAAACACAATGGGGATAGCTGTGTTTAGAATTATTAAACAAATGGAAAGAATTGATCCAAAAAATTGGGCAAAGATTGTAAGTCTTGAAAAATGGTTGATAATGATGCACCCCCAAATTCTTTGATAAACTTAATTGTGAGTCCAAATGTGAAAATAGTGAAAGGAAAAAGAGTTGGGGCATGTGCCCTAGTTTGTAACATTTCGAGGGTAAAGGGGCATGTTGAAGCTCTAGGATGGGACTAAAATGAATGACAAGCGGGTGAATTATTCACATGGACCTACACAAACCAAACAACAAGTTGGTTAGTGTGTAACTAGAGCACTTTTGGTGCATGGACAAGCCATGAACAAACATGAACACACAAGACTCACCATGACTTAGATTTAGAGGAGGCCACCACCTTCCCCTTATAGCATTCTCTATACCTTGCGATGGGGCCAACACCCAAATGTCATGTTGTCGTTAAATTTACATTCCTTAAATTGGGATTCCCACAATTTTGGAAGCCCATAACGTTTTTTTAAAAAACTCTAATTGAGGTGAGGTCTAAAGCAAAGTTGTAGACCTTGTTGAGAGCTTTCTAATGATATATGGCACACCACCTGAATGCAAGTCAATCAGGGCAATTCCCAACTTTTAGTAGTCGGGAATCAAATTGGCAATTTGGCTTCTGACTCTTCTTTTGGCCATAACTTGTGTTTTAGGTACCCAAATGGGTCATGCAAGCCCATTTTAGACATTCACATTCCAAAAGCTTTCCAATGGTATAAGGAACTTTTCAATCTAATGCGTTGTGAGTTTGTGATTATTTTTTGAAGATTCAAGAATGCATCGAAACTCAAAATCCCAAAGTGGGAGCTCACTTGGGAGTGTGAAGGTTCATTCCCTCACACTTTCTTACACTCTTGAAAGCATGAAATGTAACTCCTAGGCTTCATTCTTGTCCCGTACCTTTGCAAGCCCTTGCTTTAGTTACAAACTCAAGGCTAAGGTTGTAATAAATAATGAAATTAAATTAAAGGTGTTATAGACATTCACCTATAACACCACCCAATCGGGTGCAAATTTAACATCATTTGAATTTCATGAACCATTATTTTTTACACACTTGCAAACTCCTTGAAAGATACAAATGTGACTCTCAAGGTGAAAACAGTGGAAGAAAAAAAGTTAGGGCACATTCCTTGGCTTGGAACATTTATGGGGTAAGAAGGGCATGCTAGAGTTTTAGGATGGGGATTAAGATGAATCACAAGTAGGTAAAGTATTCATATCAATCTACATAAACCAAACACCAAATTTTTTAATGCATAATTACAACATTTTTGGTGCACGCAAAAACTATAAGCATACATAAACTTTCACAAGATTCACCATGGCCAAAACTTGGGGGAAGCCACCACCTTCCCTTTTATAATATTTTCTTTAATTCACCACGGGGCTACACCCAAATGGTGTTTTCCTTGGGACTCCCAAGTCAAGAGTCCACAATTCCCAAAATTGGGACTATTGCCACTTTGGATGCCCATAACTTCTTGTGTAGACCTCCAATTGAGGTGATCTATCAAACAAAGTTGTATCCCTCGTTAAGATCTTTCCAACCATATGTCACATGCCTTTTTCAAACATGTAATTCAAGGTAATTCCTAACTTTTAATGCTTAGGAGTCAAATTGACACTCTAATTCCTAGCCTTTATTTTGGCCATAACTTGTGTTGTAAGTATTGAAATTGATCATGGGAACCCATTTTAAACATATATGTTTTAATAACATTCTAATGGTATAATGGATTTTTCAATCCAATGATTTTTGACCCTTCAAATTACTTTCTAAAAATTCGAGATTCCATTGAGACTTCAATTCTTAAAATGGGAGTCCATTTGGGGGTGTGTGGGCTCACTCCCTCACACTTTTCCCACACTCTCAAGAGTGTGAATGTGACTCCTAGGTTGCACTCTTGGCTCGCACCTTTCCATGCCTTTTGATGCGTTGTCAAGCTCCTTATTAGACTTGAAGATGAGCCTAAGGTAGAAAACAACAAAAAGGTTAGGAGTTCGAGGCATGCTCCTTAGCTCTTAGCATTTTGAAGGGGTAGAGGGGCATGTTGGAGCTCCAAGATGGGACTAGGATAAACAATTTATTCACTCATTTGGATCTGCATCCAACCAACCACAAGTTGGTTAGTGTTATGTTGTAACAACTTTGGTGCTAAGACAAGCCACGGGTAACTTTGGATTCACAAGATTCACCATGGCCCAAATTCGAGGGAAGCCACCACCTTCCCCCATATAGTATTTTTTGCGCCTCTCTGTGACGCCCACATCCAAATGGCCTTTTTTGTCTCAGGACTCCCAAAGGGGAGTCTCGAAATTGCTAAGGTTGGACTCCCACAACTTTGTGGGGCCATAACTTCTTGCTTAGACCTTTGATCGAGATGAAATTTAAAGCAAAGTTGTAGCTCTTGTCAAGAGCTTTCCAACAGTGTATCGCACTCCATCTACACGCACGGAAGTTGGATCGATTCCTGATTTTTTGTGGTCGGGAGTCAAATTGCCAATTTGACTCCCGACCTTTCTTTTTGCCATAACTTGTGTTGTAGATGTTCAAACGGGTCATGTGAGCCCATTTTAAACATTTACATTTCAATATTTTTCCAATAATATAAAGAACTCCTCAATGTAAGGTGTTTTGGCCTCTGCAATTGCTCTTTGAAAGTTTGGAAGTCCACCGGGAATCCAACTCCCAAAAGGAGAGTTCACTTGGGACTGTGAGTCTTCATTCTCACACTCTTCTTAGCCTGCGCCCTTGAGACCCTTTTGTCTTGGTCGCGAGCCCAAGGTTAGGGTTGCGACATAATTCTTCAATTAAAAACTTCTAATTCCCACCCCTATACCCTTTTTTTTATAAGGTTTTATACACAAAGACTGTAAACCACTCTCTAGTGTGGATGTGTAGACATCAATTTAGGAGCTCCTAGGTCTCCACAATCTGCAACGCATGTGGTTGGTAGTTGGGTAATTTTACAAACATCATGTAAATTTCATTGTCATTATTTATTTAGCACACCATGAGCCATCAGATATACACATCTAATATTACTCCTATTGGATTGGGGTTAATAAATAAACATAGGTCTCATCAAATGTATTGGAGTGTAAGTAACACCTCCCCAATTTTAAGAATTAATTCCTTTTTCAAAGAGGAATTTTGTGATAAAGACCATGTAACACACATTGGAGGGGAATATTACATATAGTGAAGGACATCATGGTCATTTTTCATGAAGCTTTCCATTCATCCATTCGTCCTATCATCCATCCATGGCACAAAAGGGGTAATCATGTGGTAATTGATCTCATAGTGTAGCACATCCGCACAAAGCTTGGCCAGCATGATCTTTGCAAAATCTATCTAAATGTTTGTGTGATCCAATCCACCTTCCAGGTTTGTTCATACTTTGTTTACATTGAGTATAGCAACAATGTGCAAAGATAAACAACATGTGAACCCAAACTATAAACTAACAAAGCTTTTTTGGGTAGCCTCTGTGGAAAAATGGCCACTGCAAGTTGGATACTCTATTGTCCCATCTGCACTACAATTATAGATTATAGAGTGTTAGCTCAGCTATTGTGATTGGGAAGTCCTTCTGAGCCTATCTTTGAGTGCATTTGTAGATTTGAGGAATGCATATTCTCATTCGAAATCAGGAAACTACAACACATGATTTTGTATTCTATTCCGACCGTCTCATACGCTTGGTATGTAATTCACATTAATTTTCATGTTGTGTTCAGATGCATCTTATGTTGGCATTGCTTCATGTGTGTTATCAGGGTTTAGGGTTTAATGATAATTTTTTCTGACCTATTAAAGATTGGCAATGTTGATGGATTAGTTTGAATCCATTCAAAGTTGAAAGAGTTTTGATGATGACATTGTAATGATATATACTTGCAAGTGGTGGAACACGGCCTTGGTCATTTGCCCTTCATTAAAAAACAAGTCATTACACCCACAAGCACAATATTTATTGTTGGGATAGTTGTGATGAGGGCGATGGCAAAGAAATCCCTCCATCTCTCTATGATCTTTTTAGGGTTTAGGGTTTATGGGTGAGTACCCTCATAGATATAGTTTGCAAGCTTTGAATATTACCTAACTCCTCTGCTTTGATTATGGATCCAAGCTCTGTTTATGTTGGGGTGGATTTTTGCAAGCAGCTTTATGGTGTCTCCATCATACGGAGGTAAGAAATAGAGATGCTTTGAGTTAAACATGATAGAAAAAACAGAGCTAGGTCTCCTACCAACTGCATATGGACTACATCTATGGTTAGTGTCCAATCTAAGCTACATGGTGGTGTTGGAATGTGGAGAGGTAGTATTGGGATGATGGAACATGATCATTTGTTCTGTGTTGCCTAAGTGGTGTGGGTGTGCTAAAATCTTTTGCTCTTTGGAAAATCATGTTCCACATTCTAATAGAATTCAATTAAAACACATTAGAATCAGCATGTGAACATTGCAATTGCTTACGGAGAGAACAACGTGTTAGGTAATGTATAGAGTCGGCTGGGCCATTTAAAACGCCACAAGAGCGAAATAATTGTTTGTGTTGAGAATAATGAACCGTACAATAAGCAATACCATGTGCATAACCTTCTCTTAGCAATGACGCATTACAATTTTTTGGAGACGAAGACACATCAGCCCCGACAAGATGGGATTGTGGAGAAATGGACACAATATGTGGATTCTGCAATGCGAAAATGTGGATTAAAGAGCGATTGGAAAAGTCGAGCAATAGCAACCCATAATTTTCTTTGTGTTGTGAAAATGGCAAAGTTCTGTTACCGAGTCTTCCTATAACACCGCAAGAGTTGGAAGTTTTTTAACCAATAAAGAGAGAAGTGTCATCAAATTTTGAGATCATATTCGCATGTACAATTTGGTGTTAGTAATCACTTCGTTTGGTGCCAAAGTTGATGAGTCGATAACAAGAGGCAGTAGACCATATTCTTTTTCGCATTTAGGGTGAATTTTATCACAAAATCAGATCCTTATGTCTTGTCAAAGGACAACATCCATAGTTTACATAGTTTTACATTCATGATATGGAGAGTGAATGTCAAAACCGCCATGCCATTATGTCATCACTTGATCCAACGACATTGGATCGGTTGTTGACCATGATGTACAATATCAATCCCTATGTTGAAGTGTTCAAAATGGCTGTCACAACCTTAATTTTGGGCTTGCAACCAAGGCAAAGGGGTTGCAAGGTTGCAGGCCAAGAGGAAGCCTTGGAGTCACATCACATACTCCCGGGAGTGTAAGAAAGTGTGAGGGAGTATGAGGGAATGAACCCTCACACTCCTAAGGCAACTCCCATTTTGCGAGTAATTTCAGGGGTCAAAATTCAATGGCTTGTGACATTTTTTATATCATTGGAAAGCTCTTGAAACTTAGGTGTCTAAAATGGGCTTGCAATGCTCATTTGGACATCTGAAACACAAGTTATGGCCAAAAGAAGGGTCGGGAATCAAATTGCCAGTTTGACTCCCGACCAAAAAAATCAAGAATTGACCTGATTTACTTGTCTATAAATGGTGTGCAACATACCGTTGGAAAGCTATAGATGAGAGCTACAACTTTACTTCAGATCACACCTCGATTCGAGGTCTTCTCACAAAGTTATGGGGCTCCAAAATTACAAGAGTCCTAGTTGGCACAATTTCGGGACTCCCATTTGGAATCCCGGAGAGAAAAGCCATTTAGATGTGGGCCTTGTGGAGAGGTGCAGAGTATACTATAAGGGGGAAGGTGGTGGTTTCCCCCAAGTTCGGCCCGTGGTGAGTCTTGTGTGTCCGTGTTGCCCGTGGCTCGTCCTAGCACCAAAGTTGTTCCAACTATGCATTAACCACCTTGTGTGGGTTATGTGCAGCCCTATGTGAGTGAGTGAAGCTTGTCAACTCTTCCTAGTCCCATCCCGGAGCTCCAACACGCCCCTCTACCCTTCAAAGTGTTGTGAGTTAGGGAGTGTGCCTCGACTCCTCCCCTTTCCATTGTCTTTTACTTGGACTCACTTTTGAGTCCTTCAAGGAGTTGGGAATGTGGTAATGGCAAGGGATATGATGGCAAAAGAAGGTGCTCCCACGGATCTAAAATTGTGTCTCATTGCCTCTTGAATAAAGGATGCCCACCGATACAATGTGTCGACGGTCGATGAGGTCGTTGCATTAATGGTAGGAGATGGTTTTGAGGCTATAGACAGGCATGACGTCGTTGTTGCTCAACAAGCTGACCCGTTTTAACGCATTTCTGAACTACATGTGGGATACATGGCTCTATAATATTCGTTGCTATTTCCTTATGGTGAGGATCAATGGCATCCAAATATTTTGCTCAATGGTGTTGTTGTGCAGGATGCTAATGCGGATCTAGATGAAAACCATGTGGAAGAATCTGAACATCAAAGAAAACATTGTAATGTGACAATGGCCAAATTTTATGGTTATTGACTTTAACATCGAAACAATGATGGCATTGTGTTGCTTCGAAGTGGCTGATTAAGGGAGTAATACATTGTGGATGCTTATGTGGCTATGGAACAAAACCGCTTGAGGTATCTGTGCTTGAATTAGAAAAAACTTTGTGCAAAATCTATCAAGGCCTTCAGGACGCCATCGTTGTAGGTGATAATAACATTGTTGCCATCGGATAGAAGATCATTTTGCCATCTTCTTTCACAGGAGGTCCACATCACATGGTTTAAAATTATCAAAATGCCATGGCAATCTACAAATGGGCCCGTTGCCTGGATGCATTTGTTACATTCACTTGCAATCCCCAATGGCCTAAGATTAAAAGAGCATTGTTGCCCAGACAACAACCTTAGGATTGACCAGATTTGGTAACCCAAGTGTTTAAAATCAAGTTGAAGAAGTTGATCAATGACATTTGTAAGAAACATATTTTGGGACACACGATTGCAAAAATCTATGTCATTGAGTGTCAAAAACATGGGTTGCCGCATGCACACATTCTCATTTTCTTTGTTGAAGACTATAAGCCACACTCGGTCGAAGATGTAGACCACATGATCAGTGTTGAACTTTCGAATCCAGAGACAAACATGTTGGCCCACGAGACAGTTTCTAGATGCATGATGCATGGTCCATGTAAAGTTGCATTTCCAAATGCCCTATGCATGGAAGATGGCAAATGCAAAAAACAATATCCACACAAGTTCCAATTTGAGACGGTGACGAATGTAAATGGATATCCTATTTATCAACATAGAGATATGGGGCGCATAGTTTTGGTTCATGGCGTTGAATTAGACAATCGTTGGGTGGTAGCACATAATGTCTATTTGTCGACCAAATACGATGTGCACATAAACGTTGAGGTTTGCAACAACATTCATGTATTCAAGTATTTGTTCAAATACATTTACAAAGGACACGATTATGCAATTGTTGAGATCTCACGCCAGAATGATAATGCCATCGAAGGGAATGTGGTCGAAGCCAATGAAATTAAAAAATATTTCGATTGTTGTTATGTATCTGCATTGGAAGCAACGTGGCGCATCTTCAAGTTTGATATGCATGAGTGGTTTCCTATCGTTGAGCGTTCGACAATGATGATGATGTGCAGGAAGTGGCAACACAATCAACCATTTCCAGAACGATGTTAACGAAATGGTTCAAAATAAACCAAGAATCAAAAGTTGCACGAAGCCTTATGTTTGATCAATTCCCTCAGCAATGGGTGTGGAATCAGAATTTGAAGCGGTGGACAATGCGCAAGAGAGGCTTTGCCATTGGTCGCATGTATTATACACACCCGACATTGGGTGAACGTTATTATTTGCAAATGCTATTGAACTATGTCAAAGGTGCCACATCCTACGAGCATTTGTAGATAGTGGATGGCACAAATCATGACACATTCAAAGATGCATGCATTGTAATGGGTTTGCTTGTAGACAATAACAAATGGCATCAAGCCTTGGAAGAAGTCGGTCTTTGGGCCTTAGGACGACAACTTCGTGACATGTTTGCCTCCATGTTGATGTTTTGTGAAGTGACAAATCCCAGACAACTATGGGATGCACATTGGGAGTTTTTGAGCGATGGCATTGAGGTAATGACATGCCACGAGCATGATGATCTAGTCGTTACCCTTTTGAGGATGTGTTGAAGGATTGTGCATTGTATGAGATTGATTCGGTTTTCATCCACAATGGACACCGCATGGAAGATTTTCCAACACTTCCCAAGTTTAATTAGGTCCTTCTTGTTCATGGAGGTGAACCCCTTGCGGGGAGGGAGGCAACAGCCCCTTCAGTCATTAGAGAAATTGAGGAAATACAAGGGGGGGAACAAGTGCCACGAAATGGCAGACCCGCCTTCCCCAAAGATGTGGCCGTGAAGCCATTCAGCTTTAAAGGCTTTTTTGATATAACTTTGAATGTTTTGATCTCTACTCTGGCTAGAAGATCTAATGGCCTTCCAGGAGGCCATGCCGACCTTGGCAGTAGCCTCCTAGGCCTGGAGTAAGACTCTTTTAAGAGAGTTTTGGTCGTCAAAATGCCTTCGGCATCTTTCGAACTAGAGGTAGAAGAGGAGGAAGCTCCTTAGGATGTCAAAAGGTTGCTTTCGGTAGGAGAATCCACCAGTGTGGTAGTAGTGGAGGTCCGGGGGGTCATCGTCCTCCTCAAACACAGCTTCGTCGAGGAGCACAAAAGGCCAGGTGATGGCGAGGCGGTTGGGCACCTCCCATTCCTCCCAGACTCGGAGGAAGGCTTTCCACGCCAGTTGAGCGGGAAGGCAGTCCATGAGGCAGTGTTGAGTGGATTCCGAGAGTCCTTGTTCGTAGCCTTTGCAGGGGGCTTGGATTCCCATCATTTGAAGCCAGGTGCCCACTGGTAGACTGTTGTTGAAGGTTAGCCAGGTGAGTGCCCCGACTTTGTGCGGGCGGGCGTTGTGCCACATCCTCGTGATGATCTTGTTCATGGAGGAAACCAATTGGTCCAAGAAGAGTTGGCTTATGATCAGCATTCATTGACCACAAATGTAAACAATGCAAAAGATAAGTTCAATGATGATTAGCGTAGCACATACGAAACTATTTTGAATGTTGTGACAAATAAAGAGGGTAAACTATTTTTGGTGTATGGTAGTGGTGGAACCAGTAAAACATTTGTTTGGACAATGTTTCTGTCCCGTCTACGAAGGTAAGGAAAAATCATGCTTGTAGTTGCTTCATTAGGAATTGCATCTTTGTTGTTTTTGGGCGGCAGAACCGCCCATTCAAGATTCAAGATTCCAATTGATTTGCACGATGAGTCGACTTGCAACATCACACAACAAATGAAAGTGGCTAAGTTGGTGTGTAAAGCTGATTTGATTAGTTGGGATGAAACACTGATTATGCATCGTCAAACTTTCAAAGCTGTTGATCGGACCCTATGTGATTTGATGCAATTGGATGATGCATAGGTAACCGAGAAGATCTTTAGTGGGAAAACCATGGTCCTCGGTGGGGATTTTCGATAGATCCTACTTGTTGTTCCCAAGGGAGGATGAGAAGACATTGTCAGTGTTTCATTGCCTTGATCGCATCTTTGGCAACATGTTACAATTCTTTGTTTTCATATCAACATGCAAGTCAAGGCACCCAATTCTAAAGAGCAACAAGAGTTTGTCAAATGGGTGTTGAATGTTGGAGATGGCAGTCTTCTTGCCATTGCAGAAGAAGAAGGTGTCGATCTAAATTGGATCAAGATTTCGTCCCATATGAGGTTGCCAATAGAAGATTGTAACTTAAGAGGATTAATCAGAACCATCTATTCGGATCACCAATGCTACTTTGGAGATGCCATATATCTTATGCAATGCAACATTCTAGCCCCCAAAATTGCTGACGTTGATGAAGTCAACAATGTAATTCTTGAATCGTTATTTGAAAAATTACACATGTACCTGAACATAGTTTTTTTGGTTCTGACAAAAGAAGGTGCAAGTGTTGTTGTAAAAGTTTTAATGGATTGATTGTATCTAGTGGAATTTTTGAACACTTTGCAATTTAGCGGTATCGCAAATCATAAGTTGGAATTCAAAGTGGGCATGCCAATCCTTTTGTTGTGTAATCTCAATCAATCAATAGGATTGTGCAATGGTACAAGGTTGATTGTTAAGAGATTGGGTCAACGTGTCATTGAAGTGGAGATCATCATAGGGAATAATGTTGGCAAACGTGTGTTCATACCCTGCATCATCATGTCCCCCTCTGAGACTAATTAGCTATTTGTTTTGTGTCATCATCAATTTCCTATTCGAGTGGCATTTGCAATGACAGTCAACAAGAGTCAAGGTTAGACACCGAACAATGTTGGGGTATATTTGCCATCTCCGATCTTTTACCATGGTTAGTTGTATGTTACTATCTCACGAATCACAAGCAGTGCAAACATCAAGATTTTCAACGGCCAGGGTCTCGATGAATACATGTGGAATGTGTTATATAGAAAGGTTTTGGAAATGTAGTTTGTAGTTGTAATTTTGTAATATGTATTGTCAAATACACACACACCTGTGCATTAGGCACGGGGTTCAAACTTTCCATCCATTCATCCCGTCATCCATCCATGGATGGCATCATATAAAAATCTTCTACAACGTGAAGGCTGAAAAACTTCTGTAGTCTTGCAATTTGCCAAAAGCTAAAAACCTAATTTCAAAAAACTATTGAAAAAAACACATGAGAATCAAGAGAAGAAATCTTTTTAAAATAACACAAGAAATTTCCAATTAAAAAAGAAGAAGAAAAGTTATTAATAAATTAAAAAAATGAAACAAAGTTGTAAAAAAATAAAATAAATAATAATAATAAAATTAAAAATATATATTTAAAAAAGGGAAAAAAACTAGAAAAAAAAACAGAAAAAAAATTTAACAGTTAGAATTTTTTTTAAACACTTAAAAATAGAAAAAAAAAGAAAAAATATAAAATAAATATATTTAAACATGAAAAAAGGGAAATATAGTAAAATAATCTTAAAAGAAAATTAAAAAATAGATGACAAAAAATAAGAAACAACACAGAGAGCAAAAGAAAGAGAAAAAAAACCATACTTGAAAAAAAATGAGGTTTGTCTTCTTTTTCCAAACTTCAAACCTGCATCCAATCAAACAAAAATACAATTCTAATTTTTTTAATATTATAAAAAATATTATAAAACTAGATTTTTAAAAAAAATAGAAAAATAGAAATGCATAAAAATAAAAAAAATTTACAGATAGACAAAATAAGAATAAAAAAAATTAAAACATGAAACAAACATAAACAAAAAAAAGGTAAAAACACAAAATTTATAAAGAAGGAATGGAAACAAATGAAACAAGGAAAGGGAAATATAGTAAAATAAATTTAAGAGAAAAAAAAATTACAAAAAAGAAGAAACCAAATAAAGAGTAGAAAATAAGAAAAAATAAAACTTATAATGATGAAGAAAAACCCTACTTGAAAAAGAATGAGGTGTGTCTTCTTTCTCCAAACTTCAAACTTGCATCCAAATAAACAAAAATACAAAAGTGAAAAAGAAACACTTTGTTTTTATTATACAAAA
>Ga0116228_10002613_pt1 | contig 15625 bp, 13 predicted proteins | sample S1TSphfallax_2_FD_89694 | JGI IMG/M metagenome (GOLD analysis project Ga0116228, IMG submission 89694) | Host-associated microbial communities from peat moss isolated from Minnesota, USA - S1T2_Fc - Sphagnum fallax MG | ecosystem: Host-associated > Plants > Peat moss > Unclassified | place...
CGGCACGCCAGGACGTTGTCCTTGTCGTGCAGCAAAATCAGCGGGCTCGACTCGGCCGAGGTCATCCGAACTCTCCGGCCGGCGGAATCGCGGCGGCCGAGGGCAGCGGGGCGGCCGAGGGCAGCGGGGCGGCGGACGGCAGCGGGGCGGCCGAGGGCAACAGTCCTTCGGCGCGCAAGTGCTGCCAGAATTGCGGGGGAATGGCGCTGCGGAGTGATTCGACCGTGGTGTTCACCTGCTCGCTACTCGCCATTCCCGGAATGACACTCAGCACCTGGGGATGCGCGAGTGGGAATTGCAGCGCGGCGGCGGCCAACGGGACCGCGAATTCCGCGCATAGCGACTCCAGCTGCCGCAACCGGTCGATCACCCAGTTCGGCGCGACCTCGTAATTGAAATAAACGGGACCGCCCGCCCGAGTGCCGGTGATGAGGGCGCCGGAATTGAAGGGGGCTCCGATGATGACCGGAATGCGGCGCTCTTCGCACAGGGGGAGAAAGCTCAAGAGCGATGTTTGATCGAGCAAGGTGTAACGGCCCGCCAGCAGGAACACATCGAAGTCCGCCTCTCGCAGGACCTCCTCGCAAATTTCCCATTCGTTCACGCCGAGACCGATCGCCGAGACCCTGCCGGCGTCCCGTAACTCCCGCATGGCGCGGTAACCACCCTCCATGAATTGGCGAAAGTAGGTCGGATGTAGGTCGCCGTGCGTCATGCGGCCGAGGTCGTGGGCGAGCAGGATATCGACACGGGACCGCCCCAGTCGCTCAAGACTTTGCTCGAAGGACTCCATCACGCCGCCATAGCTGTAATCGAACACCGGTTCGAACGGCTCGGCATCGACAAAGCCGTGGCGTGAACCCCGGGACTCGCCCGTATTCAAACGGACCAAGCGACGACCCACCTTGGTGGACAGTACAACCTCGTCAGCGACATCGGACTGCGCCAGAGCCGCCCCCAGCCGCCGCTCGCTCAGCCCGAATCCGTAATAAGGGGCGGTGTCGACGTAGCGGATGCCCGCATTCAGCGCGGCGCCAATGGCCTCGATCGCGGATTGCTCGGGAACCGCTGCATACAAATTGCCGATCGCGGCCGCGCCGAACCCGAGGGTCGACAGCCGCGTGCGCCAGCCTGGTTGTGTCGTGCCATCACTCATCGGTATTGCTTGGCAACGCCTGATAATTTATTAATAAAAGTGCAAATCACCCTTAAGGTATGGGGCAAGCTCCCAACTGTCAAGCCGACAGGCTGGGGTCTGCGGAATTCTGCTATAAAATGCGGACACTTACAGATCTTAAGTGACGGTAACCGGGCTGAACTGACATCAAGCGAGCGACGGTAATGGCGAAAGCCTCGAAATCGACGAATACAGATAAAAATACTTTTCAGGACGAGGGCAAGGATTCGGAAGGTCAGCCGCGCTATCGAGCGCCGGCGCTCGAGAAGGGGCTCGATATTCTGGAAATGATGGCCGGCGAGGGCACTGCGATGACGCCCTCGCAGATTGCAGCCAAGCTCAACCGTTCGGTCAGTGAATTGTTTCGAATGATCCTGACGTTGGAAGCCCGGGGTTATATCGCGCAGTCAGCCGATGCGCAGGGGTTCGATCTGACCAACAAGCTGTTCACACTCGCTTCCGCGCGCAGTCAGGTGAAGACGCTGCTGGAAACGGCACTGCCTCTCATGCACGAATTGACCCGGGAAATCGATCAGTCCTGTCACCTCGCGGTCGCTTCGGGTGACCAGATGGTGGTGATCGCACGCGTGGAAAATCCCGGCCTGTTGGGGTTTTCAGTGCGCCCCGGGCTCCGCAAAAGCCTGATCGACGCAGTCTCCGGACTGACCCTGTTCGCATTTCAGCCGAAAGCCACCCGCAACGCATGGATATCGCGCTTGCGGCAGACCAGCGACGCCGACAAAATCGAGCGCTTTGTGCGTCAGGCTGACGCCGTTCGATCGCTTGGATTTACTCAGGCGGGCAGTGATTTCGTCCAAGGCGTCACGGATTTGTCTGCGCCAATCATGGCCGGCACTGCGTGCATCGCCGCTCTCACCGTCCCGTTCGTGCAGCGCAGGGAGTTGCCCCGCTCCATGACCGAAACGCTCAATCTCGTTTGTGCGTCGGCCCGCAAAATTTCGGAGCCTTTGATCGAGAACGCGTGAGCAGTTGCATTGCCAAGCGGCCGCTCCCGGCAATTTGGAGGCGGCGGCCGACTGTTTTGCCCCATCCTTGAATGTCGTTTTCACAAGAACAAGGGATACCCGGAGTGACATGACAGGGGCATATTTCCATATAACTATACGATTATATTGATATTCCTGCCGGTGTCGGCGCGCCGGTGATATTTTTCTTGACGATTTTATATACAAACGATAAAATTACCCGTGAAAAATAACAAGGGGCGTGTTCAGCTCGTGGACGGCCCCCGGAATCAACATGGGGGTAACTGTGAACACCAAGCGACTTCTTCTGACCAGCACCGGTCTCCTCTGCGGATTGGCAACCACGATCGTGTCGGCCGACGATGTGCCGGCGTCCCAGTCGGCGCAAACGGCGCAAACAACGCCGGCGCCGGCGTCCGATTCCCAAATGGAGGAGATCCAGGTGACCGGGTACCGCGCGTCACTCGATGCGGCCCAGTCCATGAAGAAAGAATCTGCCGAGGTCATCGAAGCGATTGCGCCGGAGGACCTGGGCAAGTTCACGGACAACAGCATTGCGGGTGCTCTGCAGCGCTTGCCCGGGGTGGAAGTCGACCAGAACACGGACGGGCGTACCGGCGATCACGTATCCATCCGCGGCATCGGTTCGGAATACGTCACCACGACCGTCAACGGCCGCACTCCCTTGGGTTATGGCTACGAAGGTATGACTGAGTTGCGAGAGTTCCCGATCGATATCTTCCCGACCGAGGTGTTGAGCGGGGCCGTCGTCTATAAAACTCCCTCGGCGGAACAGATCGAGTCCGGCCTCGCCGGCACGGTGGATCTACAAACCCTCAAGCCTCTGGACGCCAAGACCAAAGACGGCAGTAATTACTTTGGTGAGTTGACGCTCAAGGGTGACAACAACAGCGGTGATTCGGGTTGGGGACGAGGAGTCAGCGGCATCGCCGGCGGAAAATTCTTCGACAACACGCTGGGCGTTTACGCCGCGGGTGTCGTGAGCTCTGATTACATCGTCGAGAATTTCGAGGAAACCCGCCCGACCTATGTGAATTTGAACGTTGAAAATGCCGGCGGTGGCGTCACGACGCTGAACAACATCGAGTTTCCATCAGCGGAACTCATCGGCCAGATCAACAAAAAAACCACTCGCGACGCGGTGAGCACCGGATTGCAGTGGAAGCCCTCCGACGCTTTCGAAGTGAGTGCGGATTACACCTACAGTCGATTCGACAAGCCCGCCAACTGGCTGATCGAGTATCTGGCGCCCCCCACCGGTGGGACTTTCGGACCGGGTGGCCTTACCATCCAAAACGGTGCCGTGACCGGATACAACTACGCTCACTACACGCCGGCCACCGGCCAACCGTCGACGTTCGGTTTGGCGTACTACCCGTATGATTACGACAACGTCGATACCATGCATGTCGGCGGCATCAACGCCAAGTGGCAGAATGAGCAATGGACGGCGACCGGCGACGTGTCGGGGAGTCTCACGGACACCCTCGGCAGTTATCTCGGCGACTATATCGTCGGCTCGAACATACCGCTGTCAGATGTCAACTACAGCTCGAGTTCCAGCGGGCCCGCCGTGTACGACGCCGGCGCGCCGATCGGCAGCATCCCGTCCACTTATTTCCCCGCTCTGCGCTACGAGCAAAACCATTCCTATTCTTTTGCCGCCAAATTCGATTTGGCCTATCAGGCGAGCGAGGAGTGGACCCTGAAGGCGGGAGTTCGATACTCGGATGCGCATATCGATATCCGCGATATCGTCAACAACTTCAACGTTGCGGCGGCTGATGTGCCCACGGTAACCGGCCTGGTGTTTCCCGGCGGGACCACCACTATTTTTCCCGGACAAAATATCGGCAGCAACACTCAATTCATCCAGAGCCCGGCGGCTTTGGCCAAGGCCGGGTTGCCCTTCTACCCGACCAAGGCGTCAGCCGCGGCCCTGCTCAACGGTTCCTTCTTCGGCTCCGCCAATTCGGTGAACGGGTGGCAGGAAGATGTGTCCGAGGCTCATACCAACCGCGAGAAAACCGAAGCGATCTACGCGCAGGCGGATTTCAAGGGGACTCTGTTCGGCGTTCGCTTCGCCGGCAACGGGGGCGTCCGGGTGGTGCGCACCGAGGAATTCTCCGAAGCGTTTCAGACCGTCGCACAAGTCGCGCTGCCCGATTACGTACCCATCGGTGCCAATACATTGGTTCCGGTCACCGCGAGCAACTCCTATACCGATGCCTTGCCGGCCTTCAATACGACGTTCTTCCTGACATCCGATACGGATGCGCGCTTCGCCGTGGGCGAAACGCTCAGCCGGCCCGAGTTCGAAGATATTTCACCGATCGCCTCGATCAGCATTCCGCCGGCTGCGTCGGGAGCTCCGGGTCAGGCGCAGACCGGGAACCCCAATCTGAAGCCCGAAACTGCGTGGAATTTCGACGCGACAGTGGATCACTATCTGGCCGGTGGCGGATCGCTGGTGGGGAGCGTCTTCTTCAAGCGGGTCTATAACTTCATCTATCCGGTGAATACCGAAAACGCCACCATCCCCGGATACACCATCCCGTTCAACAGCATTCTTCCGGAAAACGTGTCCGGCGGCAGGGTGTATGGACTCGAGCTGGCCTTCAACCTCCCGCTGGATCGGCTGTGGGACAAGCTGGATGGCTTCGGCGTCAATGGCAACTATACCTACGTGTCGAGCAAGATCGACGATGCGGGTTTGGGTGACGTCCCGTTCTTGGGGTCCTCGAAGAACAATTCCAATGCGACCGTGTACTACAGCAAGGGGCGTCTCGACACGCGCCTGTCGATGGTCTATCGGAGTAATTTCCTGAGCAAATTTCCGCAGTCGCCCGCGTTCGTCAACACGTATACCGAAGGGTCGGTGACGCTCGATGCGAGCGCGACCTATGCGCTCATGGATCATCTATCCTTCACCGTCACGGCGATCAATCTGACGCAAACTCCGCGGCAGGACTACCTCAATCAACCGTCGACATTCCTGGACTATTACACCCAGCCGCGCCAGGTAATCCTCGCGTTGCGGGGGTCGCTCTAGACAGTGATGTGGAACACCTTGGCGATGTTGAAGGCAGGAGATTCCGTCAACTTGAGCGGATCGAGTTTGCGGATCTTTGGAACCGTCGTGGAGGTGCTCGACACCGGCTGTGTGAGAGTCCGTTGGTTCGGGTCACTCGCGTGCACGACCCACGAACATCACACGTTGGCCCCCTACGACGCGGCTATGGGCTGATCTAGGGGCGGGCGGCGATCCGCCGCCTAGGGGCGGGCGGTGATCCGCCGCGAGCCTGCGCCCGGCTCGGCCATCACGGCTTCGCGGGCAGGCAGCGCCGATGCCCGGCTGGCCTGCAGGATGGCGTTTAGAATGGTGGGAATTTCGAAGACCGCGCGGTTGTCGATTCGTGCGACATTGGTGCGCAATTCGCCGAGGCGCGCGATGACCTGATCGACGCCGCTACGAACGGACTTGAAGGAGTCGAGCACGATCCCGACCCCATGTTCTTGTACCCAGGTGGCGTTGTAGCGTTCTTGCGGCATGGTCCACGTGTTGTTGACGACGATGACGGGCAGACCCTGTTGGATGGCTTCGCTGATGCATCCGGGACCCGGCTTGCCGATGAAGAAGTCGCTCAATTGCATGAATTCGCGGATCTTCTGGGTGAAACCGACGACGAGTCGGGGGGCGCGCGCCGGCATCGCTGCCAAGCGCGCCGCGAGCGCGTCGTTATGACCGCAGATCAAGATGAGCTGAGTATCGGTGAGACGCCGCGCAATGCCTTGCATGGCCCGGGAGCCATGACCACCGAACAACACGATACCGGTCGGGCGGTCCGGGTCGAGATTGTACCGGGCAAACTCAGCACGGCGATCCACCGGCAAATCGCGGTAAAAGTCCGGGCGCACGATCATCCCGGAGGTCGCATGCACTCGGGCATTCCCATAGCCCATGGCATAGGCTTGGGCGACGGCCTTGCGGGTACCGCAAACCAGGTGTTGAGCCTGGTCGGGTTCCATCCAGAAATGCGGCGGCAAATCCGCGAAGTCGGTGAGGATGGTGACATAGGGCGCGCCCGGCCGGGCTCGACGCAGCCCTTCGTACATGGCGCGATTGAAGTTGGGGATGAGTGAGACGACCATGTCCGGCTTGGTGCGGCGCCAGTACCGCCGCAGCCTTGCGACCATCGCGGGATGCGCCAGCCGGATCATGGCTTGCAGGAATTTCAGTTCCTGGGACAGCCCCAAGCTCCAGCCGCGGGCCAGACGCGTGTTGTAAAGATCCTCGGGCTTGATCCCCATGGTTCTATGGAAAATGTCCTTCGGATCCAAGACTTCCATGAGATTGATGCGCCGTACAGACCAAGGCCGACCCTGATCGTGAATGACGGCTTCGAGCGCGTTGGCGGCAGAGCGGTGGCCGCCTCCCGCATTGAAGTAGACCAGGTCGATGGTGGCCGAGGCGTTGTTGTGGACCACGATGGTGCTCTGGTCTTCAGGGACGCGAGGGATCAAGCGGTTTCGAGTCGTACACAGCCAAGAGACGAATGTTGAACCGCCAATGTGACGAGCGTGTTGCGTCGACAAAATTGGCGAGTCTGTGCCTATAATCGGGCGAATCAGGCGTGAGGAACCCGCCGAGCCCCAGGAGCCCCATGAACGCCAGCTTGAATCCCGTGAGCGCTCCGAGCGCCCACCCCGTACGCCACGCGGCCGGCCAGCACGACGATTTTGCCGCGGATGAAGCGGTCGCCCAGGCGCGGATTGATCTTGCGGCCTGTTACCGGCTGGCCGCGCATTTCAACCTGAACGAAGGCATCGACAATCACTTGACGATGTTGGTGCCCGGCCATGACGATCGGTTTTTGCTGGCACCCTTCGGGCTTCATTGGTCGGAAGTGCGGGCAAGCGATTTCATGGTCATCGATTTCGAGGGCCGCATGCTGTCCGGGCGCGGACCGATCGAGGATACCGCTTTCTATATTCATCTTCCGGTGCACAAGCTCGCACCGCAGGCACGGGTGGCGCTGCATACGCATATGCCGTATGCCACGGCGTTGACCATGCTCGAGAATCCGCGGTTGGAAATGGCGCACCAGAACGCCGTCATGTTCCATGACGACATTGCCTACGAGGCCGATTATGGGGGCCTTGCCTTGGACGTTTCGGAGGGCGAGAGGCTGGCGCGGGCGCTGGGGTCGAAATCCGTGCTCTTCATGCGAAACCATGGCGTGTTGGTGGTCGGCCAGACGGTCGCCGAAGCTTTCGAACGATTGTACTTTTTAGAGCGCGCTGCCATGACCTTGGTGCTGGCGCTTTCCACCGGTCGTCCGCTCCATGTGATCCCCGAGGCGGTGGTGAAGGCGACGGCCGCGCAAAACACCGGTGATGGGGGGCTCGTGGGTGGCGAGAAGCGGCCGGATCTGCATTTCGCGGCGCTGAAGCGAATGCTGGATCGCTCGTCACCGGATTACGCGAACTGATCGCCTCGCCCGCAGAGTCGGCGTTGCCGACGCGGACCTCGTTGTCGGTGGTGTTGCTGCTGGCGACGGTGCTGTTCATCAATTACGTGGACCGCGGCGCGCTGCCCACCGCGGCCCATCTCATCCAAGACGACCTGCACTTGGACCCGAGTCAGCTGGGGTGGTTGTTCTCGGCGTTCTTTTGGTCCTACGCCCTGGTCCAGGTGCCCATGGGCTGGTTGGCCGAGCGCTACGGAGCCCATCGGGTCCTGGCGGCGGGGCTGGCGCTCTGGGCGTTGGCAACGATCTGCGTCGGCTTCGCGCACACCTTCCCAATGCTGCTCGGCTTGCGGCTGCTCCTCGGAATCGGCGAGAGCGTGGGCTTTCCCTGTGTGGCGAAGCTCATCGCGGCGGTGGTGCCGGTGAAGAGCTTGGGAATGGCGAATGGCATCGTCGCCTGCGGCTACCTCTTTGGGCCGGCGGTGGGGACGTATGCCGGCGGCTTGGTGATGGCGGACTATGGTTGGCGCGCGGCCTTCGTGCTCTTCGGTGGCTTGTCGCTGGTGTGGCTGTTGCCCTGGTCGCGGGTGCGCCTGCCGCAGCGGGCGGTGCGGCGCTCCGATGCCGACAGGCCGACGTTGCTGACGGTGCTCAAACAGCCGGCGTTGTGGGGCACGGGCCTGGGGTTGTTGTCGGCCAATTACGTGTTTTATTTCATGCTCACCTGGATGCCGTATTACCTGGTGCGCGAGCGGGGTTTTTCGACCGAGGATATGGCGAAACTCGCCGGGGCGGCGTATGTCATCAATGCGCTCTCCGCCATTATCGCGGGTTGGGTCATCGATAAATTGATCGTGCGCGGTCGCTCGCCGAATCTCGTCTACAAGCTGACCATGGCGCTCACGCACTTGGGCTCCGTGGCCTGCATGGTCGCCATGGCCGTGGGATCGCGGCAGGTGGCACTCACGGCGATGTTTCTCTATCAGATGCTCTGCGGGATTCAATCGCCCGGGGTGTATGCGGTACCGCAAATCCTGGCGGGGCCGCGGGCCACGGGTCGATGGGTGGGGGTGCAAAATTCCATCGGCAGCTTTGCGGGTGTGCTCTCGCCGGCAGCGACGGGCCTCATCGTCAACAGCACGCATGCCTTCACGGGCGCATTCTTGCTGGCGGGGGCGGTGAGCCTGTTCGGTGTGATCGGCTGGGTGTGGATGCTGCCCAAGCTCAAGGAAATCCGGTGGGCAGACGAGGCTGAGTCGGCCGATGCCTCAGGCATGGCGGGCGGAGCATTGGCGCAGCCGCTCGATTAGCCAGCGGCCGGCGGGTCCGGGGGGATTGGCGGTGAGGTAGGCCGCCGACATCGGTAACATCCGCTCGCCGGCGGTGAGATCTTCGATCGCCAGCTGCGCGAGCCGACCGGCCGCGAGATCTTCCTGTACCGCATGCACGGGCATTCCGCCCCAGCCGAGACCCTTGAGCAGGAAGGCATGCTTCGCGAACAAGTCGCTCAAGCGCCACGTGATCGGCGAGAGCACGCCGAACTCTCGGCCCGCCGTGAGCTCCGACCGATCCGTGAGCACCAGCTGCACATGATTCGCAAGTTCCGCTTTGGGAATCACGCCGGGATGGCGGGCGAGCGGGTGGGCCGCTGCAGCCACCATGACCATTTCCACTCCCTGCAGTCGCTCCAGAGTCATGGTATCCGGCGCGATCGGTAGCGCCGCCACCACGCCAAAGCTGCAGCGGCCGTCGAGCACCGGTTGAAAGGCGGCGCCGAGCGCCTCGACGTAGAGTCGCAGCGGTGTGCGCGGGAACTGGTCGCGGAATTCCAGCGCCGATTCGGCGATGGGCGTCATGGGGAAGAGCACGTCCATGACCACCGATAGCTCCGGTTCGATGCCGCTCGAGATGTCCTTGGCGCGGGCTTTGAGCGCGCCGACATCGGCGACCACCCGGCGCGCGTCGGCAACCAGCAAGACCCCGGCGGGCGTGAGCACCGGATACCGGGCGGAGCGGTCAAATAACAGCACGCCGATCTGGGCTTCGAGGCCCGCGATCAGTTCGCTGATGGCGGATTGCGCCCGGTTCAGCCGCCGCGCGCCGGCGGAAAAGCTGCCTGCGTCGACCGCGGCGATGAAGGCTCGCAGCTGATCGAGGGAGAGTCCGTCCAGCATGGGTTAACCCATCTCCAAATCCGATGGATTCTATATAAATATACCGGCTATTCACAGAGACGGGATCGGTGCAGGATAACTGGCATGAATGTCGCTACTTAGGAGATCGACGTGCAGTTACTTCATATTGATTCCAGCGTATTGGGGGACCATTCAGCCAGCCGCGCCCTATCTGCGCAGATCGTGGCGCGGCAAGTCGCCTTGCACCCGGGTATCAAGGTGACCCATCGGGACTTGGCAGCTGACGCGGCCTTGCAGCATTTCTCCCCGGCCCACCTGGCCGCTATCAACGGGGTTGCGGTCGCCGATGCGTCTGTGGGCGTCGACCTCGAGAAGGGTGGGACGTACCTCGATGAGCTTCTTGCTGCCAACATCATCGTGATCGGGGCGCCGATGTATAACTTTTCCATTCCCAGTCAGCTGAAGGCGTGGATCGATCGTGTCGTCGTGGCCGGCAAGACGTTCCGCTACGTCGCGAGCGGTGTCGAGGGGTTGGTACCGAAGGACAAGAAGGTCTTCGTTGCCTCCACGCGCGGCGGCATCTACACGCCGGGCTCGCCGGCAGCGGCGTTGGAACACCATGAGAGCTATCTTCTGGGCGTGTTGGCTTTCATCGGCTTGACCGATGTCACCGTGGTCAGGGCCGAGGGGCTCGCGTTGAGTGCCCAGGCCCGCGAGGCGGCACTCGCGCAGGCGCATGAAACCATCGCGGCACTCGTGGCATGAGTTCTCTGCCAAAAATCTTGCCCGCCGGGCGCGAGATCGTGCTGCGAACCCGCGGGCGGCGGCACGGTCCGATCATCCGGCTGGTGAGTCCCGGGGATGTCGGCGAACTCATCAAGCCGTTCGTGTTTCTCGATCTTTTTGATCTGGCGGAGGCGGGAGGCCCGGTTTTCGGGTGGCATCCGCATTCCGGTATTGCCACGGTCACGGTGCTGCAGAGCGGCTCGCTCGGCTATGAAGAGACCACCGGCGCGAAGGGGATCCTCTCCAAGGACGGCGTCGAGTGGATGCGCGCGGGCCGCGGCGTATGGCATACCGGCAACCCGTGCGGCCGCGAACGCACGCGGGGATTCCAATTGTGGCTGGCATTGCCCGAAGACCTGGAGAACGCGGCGAACCATAGCCGTTATTTATCTGCGGCGGAGGTCCCAAGCTCTGGACCCGCGCGGGTCATCGTGGGCGCGGTCGACGGGGTACGCAGCCCGGTTCCGGCTCCCATGGGCATCAACTACCTGGACGTTCGCTTGTCAGCGGGCCAAGCATGGACCTATCAGCCGCCGCCCGATCATGAGGTCCTGTGGCTGGCACTTTCCGAGGGAGCCATCCGCGGGTCCGAGATGGTCGAGCCCGGTGAACTCGTGGTTTTCGAGGAATCCAACGAGGCGCTGGTGATCGAAGCGGCGACTGCGTCCCGCTTCGTTCTGGGTTCGGCACGGAAGCATCCGCATCAGTTGGTGCTGGGGAATTACTCGGTGCACACGTCGAGCGCAGCGCTCGCCGCCGGCGAGGCGGAAATTCAACGGATTGGTCAGCAATTACTGGCGGCCGGGATCCTGAAGTGAGTGCCGGCCGCCCGCGCATCGGCCGCCCGCGCATCGGCCGGCCGGGTCTCGGCCTGGCGCCCGCGCTCGCGCGGTCACCAATTGGGATTGGGTAATTCCGCGAATACTTCTTGCAGCGCAAAGCCCCAGCGCGTGCGGATCATCTTGAAGTACTCGTTCTCGAGATCGATGCTGATGTGCGTGGCGAGCTTGAACTCGTCGCGGCGAATGATGGCGAGATCGAGCGGCGGACCCACTGACAAATTGGAGCGAATGGTGGAGTCCATGGACACCAGCGCGCACTTGGCGGCTTGGGCGAGGCTGCTGCTGCGCGAAATCACGCGGTCGATGATGGGTTTGCCGTACTTCGACTCGCCGATCTGGAAATACGGGGTGTCGACCGACGATTCGATGAAGTTGCCGGCTGAATAGATATGAAAAAGACGCGGTTCTTCTCCCTGGATTTGACCGCCCAGGATGAAGGTGGCGTTGAACTCATGGCCGTGCTCCTTCAGCATATCGGCGTCCCGGGCGTGAATTTCGCGGATGGCATCGCCGATCACGCGCGCGGCGTTGAACATGTTGCTGGCGCGGTAGATGCGCGGGGGTTGGTCCGGGTCTTCAGGAGCCTCGTGCAGCAGATTCACCACCGCCTGGGTGACAGCGAGGTTGCCCGCCGATAGCAGCACCAGCACCCTGTCATTCGGCCGCTGAAAGGTCGCCATCTTGCGGAACGTGTTGATTTGATCGACGCCGGCGTTGGTCCGCGAATCGGACAACAGCACGAGCCCGGTGTCGACCAGCAAGCCGACGCAGTAAGTCATGGGCCAAAGTCTATCACTGCTGCTGGAGGGCCGACTCCGCCACCAACACGTTTGCCTCCATTTTTTCGCCGCCGCCGCCTTGGCGGACGCCACGCACCGGCGCGGCATCCAAGTAATCGCGTCCCACCGCCAAGCGGCAATAGTTGCGCACCGCGGGCCGCTTGTGGGTGACGTCGATGCTCTGCCAGCCGATCTCGGCACCCAGCCACACGTCCACCCAGGCGTGGCTGGCGGCGTCACTGGCATCGCCGGTGTACAGATAGCCGCTGACATAGCGGGCGGGCATGCCGCCGGCGCGCGCGGAGGCGATGAAGACGTGGGCGTGATCCTGGCAGACGCCTTCGCCGCTCTTGAAGGCAACTGCGGCGCTGTCGCGCACGTCGCTGGTGCCCGATTTGTATTTCACCGCGTCGCACACCGCCTCGGACAGGCGCTCGGCACGAATGCGCGGATCGGCTGAGTGGCTGAGAGCGTCTTCTGCGAAGGCGCGCAGGGCGTCGTCCGGGGCGGTCAACGCCGTCGGTGCGAGGAAGGCCAAAGGCGATAAGGGGCCGTCATCCTGCCGGCCTTCGGTTTCGGCAGTTTCGACCACGCCGTGCACCACGATTTGGATCTCGCGGTGAGGCTCTTCGATGGTGAGCAGATGCGAGATGTTGCCATACGGATCGACCTGCTCGACCCGCCGGCCGGGGGCCGTGATATGCCAGCTGAGCGCGCGCTGACTCAAGTCCCGGCGCGGCGTGAGGTGAAGGCTCTGTACGCTGTATTTCACCGGCCGCTCGTAGCGGTAGCGGGTTTCGTGCCGAATGTGCAATTGCATACTTACGCCTCCGCCGGGGGTACCAAAAAGTCATAGGCAACTCGGTCGCCGAGATCACGCACTTTGGCCAGGAACTGGCCGAGAAATTCGGGCAGCCCGAATTCCAGAATGTTCTCCATGCGAGTGAAATGCAGCATGGCATGCATTTCGCCGGCGCGTCGTTCCGTTTCGGCCGAATGTTCGTTCGCTACCGAGCGCAAATTCGAATACACCTCCTTGCAGCATCGCAGCAGAGAGCGGGGCATGTCATCACGTAGGATCAGCAGCTGGGCGACTTTCACCGGCGTGATGACATCGCGATACACGCGGCGGTACACCTCGAAGGCCGATAGCGCACGCAGCAACACCGACCATTCGAAGGGGTCGGGCACACTGCCGGCGTCGGCGCCGGGCTTCAGGTCGGTTTGATGGGCGGTGAGGATCCGTGCCGTGCTGTCGGCCCGTTCGAGGAAGGTACCGATTCGCGTAAAATGGAATGCTTCATCGCGCAGCATGGTGCCGACGGTGACGCCACGTGTGAGATGGGAGCGTTCCTTCACCCACTCGACGAAGGTGCCGATGTCGGCGTGCGGTGCGCGCCGTGACACCAGCGATCGGGCGTCGAGCCAGGTTGAGTTCAGCGTTTCCCACAGTTCCGACGTGAGCGAGCCGCGGACGGCTCGGGCATTCTCGCGCGCCGCGCGCAAACAGCTGAAGATGCTGCCGCTGTATTCGCGGTCGAGGCTGACGAAATCGAACACCGCCCGCGGCTCGATGGTCGCGTGCTTTTCCTGGTAGGCATCCTCCATGTGCAGAGCTTTCATGGTGGATTTGAGCGACAGCGCCAGCGCTGCGTCGTCATGCGGCAATAAAGACATGCGGTAGTGTGCGTCCACCAGTCGGGCGAGACTCTCGGCTCGCTCGATGTAGCGGGACATCCAATAGAGATGGTCGGCGGTACGGCTCAGCATCTCAAGCTTCCAACACCCAGGTGTCCTTGGTGCCTCCACCCTGGGAAGAGTTGACGACCAGGGATCCCTCACGCAGCGCCACCCGGGTGAGGCCGCCTGGAACGATGGTCACGTCGCGGCCCGAGAGCACGAACGGACGCAAATCGATATGACGGGGCGCGAGTCCTTCGGCGGCGAAGGTGGGAGAAGTGGAGAGCGCCAAGGTAGGCTGGGCGATATAGCGCTCCGGCGTGGCGATGATTTGCCGGCGGAACGCCTCGATCTCCGCCTTGGTGGATGCCGGTCCGATCAGCATGCCGTAGCCACCGGCGCCATGGACCTCCTTGACCACGAGTTCAGGCAGGTGGGCGAGAACATAGGCCAGGTCATCTTTTTTCCGCAGCATCCACGTGTGGACGTTGCCGATGATCGGCGCTTGACCGAGATAGAAGCGGATCATCTCCGGCACGTAGGGGTAGATGGATTTGTCGTCAGCAACGCCGGTGCCGATGGCATTGGCGATGGTGATCCGGCCGGCGCGATAGGCGGTCAGCAGGCCGGGTACCCCCAGCATGGAGTCCGGGCGGAACACGAGCGGATCCAGGAAATCGTCGTCGATGCGCCGATAGATGACGTCGACCCGCTGTGGACCCTGCGTCGTGCGCATGAACACCGCTTCATCGCGCACGAACATATCCTGCCCTTCCACGAGTTCGATGCCCATTTGCTGCGCGAGGAAGGCGTGTTCGAAGTAGGCACTGTTGTGGGCGCCGGCGGTCATCAACACGACCGTGGGGTCGGCGACCCCCGTGGGCGCCACACTGCGCAGATTGTCGAGCAGAACGTCCGGATAATGCTCCACGGGGGCGACGCGGTTTGACGAGAACAGCTCGGGAAAAAGCCGCATCATCATCTTGCGGTTTTCGAGCATATACGAGACGCCGGAGGGCACCCGGAGGTTATCCTCGAGCACGCGGAATTCGCCGGCGTCATCGCGCACGATGTCGATGCCCGCGATGTGAGCATAGATTCCGCCCGGGACATCGACGCCCTGCATCTCCGGACGGTATTGCGAGTTGCAGAGCACACTCTCCGGGGGAATGACGCCTGCCTTCAGGATCTGCTGATCGTGATAAATGTCATGAATGAAGGCGTTGAGCGCCCGCACGCGCTGTTTGAGCCCAGCCTCCAGCCGGATCCACTCCTCCAAGGGCAGCACTCGGGGCACGATGTCGAACGGAATGAGGCGCTCCGCCCCCTCCTCCTGGCCGTACACCGCGAAGGTGATGCCCACGCGATGGAAAAGCGCATCGGCCTCAGCACGCTTCTGGGCGAGGCGCTCGGGGGGTTGTTCGCCAAGCCAATGGTCATAGCTCAAATAGTGAGGCCGCGTCGTGCCATCACTCAGAAACATCTCATTAAACGGCGTATTACCCAAAAGGTCCCCTTCTCACTCGATCAGCAGAAACCGTGCCACGGACGAGCCGCCCCAGCCAATCATGGACTTGTGAATACTGCGCCGCAACGATGCACCAAAATAGGGCGCAGACAACACGATTGTCGGAGATTTCTCCCCAAATGACGCCATGCCGCGATGGCGCAAGCCCTGGGGCCGCAATCGCCAAACATACTCCTTGCAAGGCTCGTTGGGTCAAGCGGTGTGGGGGAGTGTTTCGACG
>Ga0116228_10002614_pt1 | contig 15622 bp, 7 predicted proteins | sample S1TSphfallax_2_FD_89694 | JGI IMG/M metagenome (GOLD analysis project Ga0116228, IMG submission 89694) | Host-associated microbial communities from peat moss isolated from Minnesota, USA - S1T2_Fc - Sphagnum fallax MG | ecosystem: Host-associated > Plants > Peat moss > Unclassified | place: USA...
AATTTTGACTATTTTTTTTTGCGACTCAATGCCATTTTTGGCTCGTTGAATTGTGATTGCACCCAATTTAAAATTATTTAAAAGAAAAATCATTCAAACAAGACGGGTACACTGAGTTTTAAAATAATCACTCCAAAAACAAGTCAAATTTGAATGTAAGGCTATAGGTATATGGCCTTTCAACCCCTTGAGGTGATGGATAACAAGACTCAATTCTAAAATATTTACACAACTACAAATGTTAATAACATGAAATGAAGAAGATTACACAAATCATAATCAAAATTTCCCTTTGCAAAGTTGTCGCCAAAGTTTTCTTATCGCAAAGGTATGTAGGATGTTTGCCCAACCATACTTTCCTTCTTATAAGCCAAGGTTGGATTATATGGAGAACAAAACTTGGATCCATTATTGGGTTATGTAACTTATGATTTGTTATGTTAGGTATTATATTCCAAAGTATATGTTTAATTAGAATGGTTGTACATTGACGATGTTTATGTCATGTGTGAATATTCTACTAATTGGATGGAAAGTCCTCATTCAATTTCATGCAAGAATTGAAAAAACCTTGTGGGTTTTAAATGCACTAACACCATTTGCCTCATTGCCTTGACCATGTATTTACACACTACTTTTTTGTTGTGTGAATCAAAGTATACCCACATTCATATCTTTGTAAACTAAAAACCAATGTTATTTAGGTTTAGATCTTCAATGTTTAGGTTGATAGAACTTTCAAGTGGTTCTGACACAATTTTTTTTTATTTTGTGTAATTTTTTTGATGTTAAAAATCTTCCCAAATTTTAAGCTTTTGAAATCAAAAGGTCAAATTAACCTCCATATTTGATCTTAATTTGAACTCAAATCTAGAATTTATTTATTTACTTATTTATAAAAATAATATATTTCAAAACATTTATCCGTCCTAAACCCTAATGACATGTCACTTGCCAACTCTTTTTTTGGGTTTTTTTATTGTCTTTGCGTATAATTTTTTGTAACAAAGTTTTTCCATATAATTGAATTAAATATTTTTTCAAACATCAACTATAAATTTTCCTACTAGTAGGTTAGAAACCAACCAATGTTATTGTGTAGATATGCCTCATAGCCCTATAATGATACAAAAGTAACCAAAAGAGGTCAATGTTGTAAACCTAAATGGGGTCAAAGCATGGTTGGGGTACCTAAAAGGATTGTCTCATTTTATATTCGTTGGACCCCTCACTTAAACATGATGTTAAAACTTAATGACACATTCATATTGAAAGTTTGATTCTATTCATAAATAGATACATTACAAAGGTACTATTTTATGCATACAATGTCAAATTTGAACAAGTTTAAGGATTCTTATCAAGTCCTTTGAAAAAGATCCAAGACTTTGTTTCATGAAAAAAAAATAATTCAAAGATTCATAAGGAATGTCTAAACAATTTTTTTGGCCTACAATTTTTATCACAAACACCTTACATGCTAATGTGTAATGTATGAATGTGATAAGAACCAAATGCCCTATTGTAATCTAAAAAGTTTCAAAAAGTCAAATTTCTATTTTGGGCCATTGATTAAACATGGCCCACATTGGATTAATTTCATTATTATCATTTTCATAAGTGAAAAAAATAGATAATTTAAAAGCCTATATAAAATTTGGAACATAATTATTTCATTTGACATGAAAAAAAGGCTGAAATGTAAGACGAGTCATGAGAAAAGTGAAGAAAAAGATGAATTTGAAAGTCCTTAACGTGAGTCCTTACGGTTCAAATGTGGTACCCCAATCATACTTATACCTAGTGAGATTAGTCCTAAGTTACCATAAGAAATTCAAAATCTTCCGAATTTAACCTTCGAAAATCCATAAGTTCACACACCTTATTATCATTGTTTCATTACCTACAAGACATGCAAAGCAAAAAGAACTGGGAGTTCTCAATGTAAGAGTGCAAGATTGGGTTTACGACATAATTCTACAATGCAAAAACACAAAACTAGTTCCACAACATGATTATAATGTAAAACCATAAGACAAGAACACAAAAACGTAACACAAGAGCACACAAGGTACAAATTTCAAGCTTAGTGAGAAGGAGGAAAGAAATTTGAAATCTTTAAAAGAACACCTAATGAGTGTCAAGCTTGGAAGCTTGAGACCACTAGGGCAACATTTTTAATTAGATCACCCATAAAAACTTCGAACTAAGAGAACAAGTTTGGTGATAAGAAATGGCACATCCATTACTATCAATTTCCAAGCCTGAAAAAGCTTAGACTTAAGCTACATGTTCAAAAATGAATACATACATTGAGGATGATGATCAATTTTTCATCCATTAGGTCAGATATGCATGTTTTGTTTTAAGGAGTCATGTACCAAGATTAACATGATTTATTATACGCTTGAAGACATATAATAATATGTGTCTAGGGCATCAATCCAAATTTTGAGTGGAAATGTCACAAGATGCAATATATGTACATCAAATAACTTCCATAAGATTGTTCAGTTGTATCATGTTCAAAAATTCCAATTTGTTCAAGAATATAAAAGGTATTCAATTATTTACAAATGTCATTAAATTCAAAATATTCTTAGAATTCTTGACTATGAATTTTCCATGTTAATCACTTCAAAGACAACACTTTCACATTGTTTTTGCTTTTATGATCCATTTGGATGTTTTTCACCGCATGTTAAATGTGTGTTGTATTTATATACAACCATTATTATAATTCATGGGTTTTTTTATTTCTAATAAAAAGTTAACCAAAATGGTAGGCATAAAAAAACCACCTTATCAATTTGGACCTACTAGCATGATTATACAATCAATTTGGATCTTGTCATTTTAACTAGTAGTGTGATTGACAAAATGATTGACTATTTGATAATGAACCATTTGATTGGGTCAAATTTATACCAAAATTAAAATCATTTTCTAGATTATTATTTTTTAAATTAATAAGTAAGTAGGTAGTAAATAGGTTTAGGTAGGTCAAAAAAAAACATTTAGGTAGTAGGTGTTAGCCTAGCGTACCTAACTTATTTTAGCTAGTTTATTTAACCTAACCTAACTTCACTTAATTACCTTAATTTAACTTATCTAATACCCTAACCTTCTAAGCATGCACATAGGTTGCAAGTATAAGGAATTGAACCCCAAACCTTCACAATGATTAACCAAGTCCTTACTAATGGACGACACCATCAAAGGTGTTCAACTTTTGTTAATTTTTTTAATTTCACATGTTTATTTCACATCACTAAACATAGTGGTTAAACTTAAGTGATAACTAATGGTTAAATCAAGTGACTTAACTTAATGGCTAAACATAGTGGCTTAGTGTACTGGATAAACATAATGGCTTAACATTGGCTAAACTTAGACAACAACTAATCATTAAAATTAAGCTAAACATAATGGTTAAATCAAGTGGTTAACCTAATGGTTTAATGTACTAATAATAACTAAACATTGGTTAAACCTAATGACTAAATCTAATGACTAAACATAGTGGATAAATTTAATGGTTAAATTTCATAACTAAACTTTGGCTGGACCTAGTGGTTAAACATAATGACTAAACCTTAATTAAACATAATGGGGTGCAAATGGGCTAATAGGAACCACTAGTGTTTTCTTAACTAATTATTTTTTGGGGAATATTCTTGGAAAAAGTTCTTAAAAAATCTTTTAAAATATTTTAAATTTTCTTTGTACTATTTTGTTAAGGTTTGCATTAAAAATTTACCAAAAAATGTCATTTCAATTTTTTCCAAATCCATTTACACATCCTCTTACAAATATTTTTACTATTTAAAATCAATGGTTATAAAAAAATTTACACTACATTTGAAGGTCTAAATGTTGATGATTTAATTTCATATTTTGGATATTTAGAGAATAAGATATTAGATTTGATAATGTGTAAATGTTTTAACTTATTTTCAAGTTAATTTTTTTAAATGGTCTAAAAAACATAAAATTAAACAATGGTTGTGATTGTTTTTGGGTCTTATTAACATGACTACGCCTAGTGGCTAAACTTAGTTGATAAACTTAATGGCTAAATTTTATGATTCAACTATGGCTAAATCCAATGACTAAACATTATGATTAAACCTTTGTTAAACATAATGACCAAACCTAATGGTTAAATCTAATGGTCAAACATAATGATTAGGCCTTGGTTAAACATAATGGTCAAATTTAAGCGAAACCTAGTGGCTAAATTTAATGGCTAAATATTAAGATTAAGATTTGATTAAACCTAGTGGCTAAACCTAGTGGTTAAACATATAATGATTAAAACTCTACTAAACATAGTGCTTAAACTTAGGTTAAACCTAATGGGGTAAAAGCACATTACAGTGGACTATTTTGGAAGTCATAGTGGTAGTTTCTTTCTAAATGAATCAAGTATTGTTGCATTGTATTCAAATCTATTTGAAAATTTTGGCAAAACTAAAATAAAAAATTGAAACCTACATTCTAATATTTCAAACCAAAAAAAAAAACCAAAAAAATAATGTTCAATTCAAGGTGGACTTTATAAAGGATGGTACATCTAATGTCATAGTCTAAACTACCTTGAAAAAATATCGTTATGGATTTTTTTCTTCTAGTTGGAAACTAAACTTATAATGGTTAAACTTAGATTATATCTGGTGGCCAAATTTAATGCTTCAACTTAAATTAAACCTAATGCCAAATCTAGTGGTTAAACATAATGGTTAAATTTTAAGTTAAACCTAATGGCTACACTTAGTGGTTGAACTTAAGTAAGTAGATGGATAGGTAAGTAGGTAGGTAAAAAGGTAGGTGAGAAGGTATATGTAAATAAGTAGGTAAATAGGTGGGTGAATAAATAAAAGGTAGATACATAAGGTAATAGACCATGTCACATTTGATTAAAATCATTGGCCATCTTGATTAAATGTTTCACTTGCCAAAATACCATTGGTCATTTTGATTAAAGTTGTATAATTTGATTATATGTATCTACAAAAGTGGGGTGCAATTTACTAGCCTAAATCACTATGGGACCTTAAAAGTGAAATAACTTCATTATATTTTACTAATTTCACCTTAATGAAAGTTATTTCACTATAATATCACTATGTAAATATCATGTTTCATTATTAATTAACAAAATTCATTATCATAACTACTATAGTAAATAGGTTTATTTTTATGTTTTTAAAATATTCTCTCTATGTTATTTTATGATATACCCTATATTATTTTAAGCTAATTTAGTTATTTTAACTTATATTTTATGTTATTATAGGTTATTATAAATTATTGTACCTTACAATATTATACGTTATTTTACTTTAAGGTATCTTAACTACTTTATTACAAGTTTTTAAGTTATTCAAGATCATTCTATTTTGTGTTATTATAAATTATTTTATCCAAAGTATAATAACTTAAAATAATCTAAAATAAAATATAATGACCTAAGGTAGAAATAATTTAGAATAAAAAATAATTTTAAATACCTTACAATATAATAACTACCGACAACCTATGATATTATAACATAGAATATCCAACAATAATTTATAATGCAATAAACATTAATAACCATTAATAACCATTAATAAAATAACTATTAATGGCCATCAATAAAATAATCACCAATAATTATTAATAGAATAACCACTAATGGGCATTAATAGTCACCAATAGAATAAATACCAATATCCATTAATAACCATTAATAGCCCTAATAAAAAAATAACCAATAACCATATATTAGAATTGCTTAGGATTGCCAAAAATAATCTCGGGTGAAATCATTTATAATAGACAAAAGTAGTTTAAGGTGAAATAACCTATAATAACCTAGAATTGCCAATAATAACATAAGGTGAAATAACCTTCAATAGCCAAAAGTAATTTATAATAGCTACAAGTAGCCTAAACTGAAATAATTTACAATAATAAAAAATAACATAGAATAGTAAAAAAAAACTTGCAATAGTTGAAAATAACTTAAAGTGAAATAAATTAAAATAGTCATAAGTAGTAGTATTATATTAACAAAAAATATATCCATTTAATAATTTTTTAAAAATTCAAAAGAATGGTCATTGAAATGTTATTGAATAATGATATTCAACTTTTTTTTGTTCAAATGATTTTAAACTTTCAAAAGGAAATAAATGTATTATGTACATTATTGACTTTTTTTAAAAAAAACTCGAATCATTTCATTTGAACAAAATCTCAATAAGATATGAATTTTCAAAGTTTATATTTTTTATAATGTTTAAAATGAAGTATTCGATAAATAAAATGTAATGTAACATACTATCACAACAAGTGGGTGGTTTGATGTTAAGGGTGTTTGATTCCAATCCAAAGTTCAAAGGATCAAACCTTATGAATGGTGTTGTGTGTGGTTAACAATGGTATGTTGACTGAATATTCCCCAATCGACTTCTTATAATAGGTGAACTAGGTTGATTATGTGGCCTACCTACCTAGCCTAGGTTTTTAACCTATCCTAGGTAGTGTCACATGTTAATAAATCATAGGTTTAAAAAATCATGAAATTATCAATAATATTATATATTAAATAATTAATGTTTAATTGATTTCCATGATGGTTAGTTAATTAATTAACAAGTGAATGGCTTGGTAAATTTGTATTTCACTTTAAAGTAACCTTATTTCACTAGGTACTATTGAAACAATTCATTGTCCATAGCAATTGATCTCGGTTCATTAAGGGGTTAAATAATTTTAGTAGGTAAAAATGTCCATATTCACTCAAAATCTAATGAAACCTAGATTGAACTAAGACGCATTTTGTAGTAATGCTCCTCAAATAAACCATTATAGTCAAGTTAATCAATCAAAAAATACATTCGTCATTAAAACCCAAACCTTTAATTAAAATGTACATGTCCATAATCAAAAATGATAAATTAATCAACTTGAACCTTTTCAAAAACCTTGTTTTGTAATAATGAACATTGTTAATAAATCAATGTAACACATGTGGATATATTTGATAACAATGTGGTGAATATTAATGTTAAACCATGGAATTTGACAACCTACTTACCATCAAGGAAAAAGGTTGTTGAAGAAAGAAAATATGAAAAATAACATAAAAACATATGAAGGTAAAACATGTTTTTTCATGCTTACCATCCTATAATAGCTACCATCATGTACCAACTACCATCATGTTGCAACTACTTTATTCTACATACTTGAAAGAAAAGTCAATGTGCCTATAAACTTCCTATAACTATTGGCAATTGTTTATAGACTTTCTATAACTATTGCATACTATTTGCAGCACTTGCAAACTTTTTGTAGTTGCTACCTATTATTTACAACAATTTTTTACCTTCTCCAAACCTCAAATATAATAGCTACCTTCTTAGTACTACCTTTTAGTGGCAACTACCCTCCTGCAACAAGTCTATGTTGATACTCCAATAACAAGTATAAAAAGTACTTTCATTGTAAAAAAGAAGAAGAACCATACTAAGAAATTAATTGTCTACATCAATTAAGAAGGAACTATTTTCCTTACCTTCCTAAAGGTCAATACAAAAAGAAATAATGAGTTTGACAACCTCAACCATTCTTCATTACATAACACCAAGTACAATATTCTTCCATGTTCTTATTTTCTCCTCACACACACACACTTCTTCCCCAAGAAAACTCTTCTAACCACATCCAATCTAGAATCATACAAAGGAATGATGCATAATCCTCCTCTTCAAATGATAAATAAGGAACTCAAAAAGGATATTCACCACAAAACAATTGAGTCCTTATCTCTTAGATTTTATTGTCCTTCTAAATCTCCTTACCCTAATCTCTTCCACACATCCTAATTCAAGGAAATCCATGCATCCTTTATCCACTTAAATTAATTAACCTAGATGGCTTCACCATTTAGTAAATAAAAAATGGTAACTATGATATTTAACATTAATAATTAAATAATTATGAAGATGCCATTTTAAGTGAACTAGATCATGATATTATTTGTAGTAATTAATTACTTTTATTAAAATTCCTACCAAAATTAACTTTTGATTATTCTATCCCATGAATGTAGTTCATTGTACTTATGATATTATTGTTAGAAAACACCTTCATTTAAAAAAATTCTTGTAATGGTTTTACCATCTAATGGTAACTACCATCCAACAACAGTACTATCATCTTTTAATACCCATAATGATTTTTTTAAAAATTACCTTTAACAATTAAATAGCTAAAATCATTTTAAAGGATTATACCTAGTGATTAAAATCACTATTAAATAGTATTATTTAAGCACTATGTATTCAAATTGTGAGTTGCCATGTTAGCCTATTTGGATTATCTTTGTGATTTCTTGGGGTATATTGTTTGCTTTTTTAATTCTATATTTACCCAAAACTTATCTATTTAGACACCATATTCACCAATTAATTTCAAATGCACTTGTTACCCAATTTTACTATAGTAATTGTTTCCAAATTTTTTATTAAGCTTGCCATGAACCCAATAAAAGACTTAATGGTTTTGTAATTTTTAAGTTTTGAATACACTTTCTTGTGTTTACGTCTTGATGATTATTTTATTTTTAGAATTAAATATAAGAAACTTTTATTATGTTTCACCATGCTTGCATTTCATAATATTTATTGGTCATCCTTGAATGAAACAAAGTAATGATAACCACTAACAAAACATACTAACTTAAGACCACAAGCATTAGCATGGTAAAATGTTTTGGAATAATGACACGGGGTTAAACATCAAGGTGAAGAAGAGGTTGGCAATGAACTTTTTCATCCTACCACAACTTTCAGAAGTGGTAGCCATGAAAGGTTCAATGCAAAGTTCGATCCTGGTAACAAGAATTTTGTAGCCATATTCTGAAGCATGTTATCACCCAAATAAATGGCAAAAATGATAATGCTAGAACATTGTAAAAAAATAATTAACACAAAATGAGTAGATGATTCAATTGTATCAAATTATTGGTAATTGAATAAGCAACATTATTATAAAAACATGTCTTTTACGCCCATAACATTGTGACTAAGATGATTATCATGACTAAGCTACTTGTCCAAAATTATTTAAAGGGGTAAAGTTTGTCGATTTATCCCCCCGCAAACCCCCAAAAGTAAGTATACCCAATATGATTAAACTAATTTCTTTTTAATAAAATCAAACACTAGTACCATTGACATGTGGCATGTGTGATGACTATGTGGTATGGATGCATACAATATAACAACTAATGTAACTATTTCTAATGATACTTAGGATATTCAATGTGTTTAATTGGCATGTAAAGTTCTTAACCCCCCCCCCCCATGGTTGACCTCATTATCATGCGTGCAACATGTAGGTAGGTAGGTAAAGAACATAAATAGGCAAATATGTTGTAGATAAATAGGTAAGTATGTTCTACGTAGGTGGTTAGGTAAGTAGGTCTAGTAGGTTGGAGAATGTTTTGAGACTTAAACACATTTTCACATGTGTGATAGAATGGGTCCCAACATTCCAAAGTGGTCATTTCATTGTAATGAATATTTGGCACAAAAATGTTTAAATGAAAAATGTTATCCAAATCAAGTTTGTTTTAGAGCATTGGAAAGATTTTAAAGTGTAGATATAAAAACTAAACTTGCATTTTTCATTTGGAGATCTTAAACTCAAGGTTAAATGAACGAAAAAAATGTCAATAATCAAACTAGCAATTTGATTTTCAACCATTAAAAATCCAATAAATAGGGGTCAAAACACTTTCAATTGGAATGTGTAACATGTCATTAAAAATTCTTTCCCAAAGGTTAAAACTTTGTAGTTAAAAATTTTCTAATCAAAGATTGTATATATATGAGAAGTATAAGCTTGCAAAGTTTTCAAAATCCTAACTTGGTAAAAATGACAATATTTGACAAAATGATAAAGTCTAGGGATTTTTTTGTCAGTTTGATCACAATGCCAAAATCTGTCTTTCACGACTTGGACATTTACAACAAATGTCCTAATCTAATCATGTAGTCAGATGTTTTTAGTCACATAATTTTACTCAAATTTGTGACTACATTGCAATTGCATTATGACTACATGATTAGATAAAAAATATTTTGTGACTACATGACTAACCTACATACATTAATAACCTACCTATGTAAGTAGTTTAACTAGGTGTTAACTACCTACTAGTTATTCACTAGCTACCTATAAAGTAGTTAATATCTATGGGTTAATACTACTTATTATCTACCTACTTACTATGGAGTACATATGTACCTACCTACCTACTACCTACTATTAAGTACCTACCTACCTATCTAATAGGTAGTACATATGTATGAACATGTGTACCTACCTACTTACTACTACCTCTAGGTATTATTTACTTATTACCTACCAAGTTAGGTACCTACTAAATTACTAGGTAGGTTTTAAGTTGTTAGGTAAGTACCTAGGTACCTAATTTATAAAGCATGTTAGAAAAACATCTTTATAACATTATGATGACCATTTTTGTCATGTAAAAATCATGTGGTGCAATGGTTAAGTGGGGGTTAAAGACTTCTTCCCTCAATGTGGAGGTGAGGGGTTCAAATTTTCACATTTGCAACTTAATGAACTAATTTAGCTTGCTAATTAAGTTACCTTACATTGCTAGGTAGGCTAAAGCTTACATTCTTAACATATAGGCTAGGTTTTTAGCCTTTGTACCATGTGTTTACATGCCACATGTCTACATGGCATGGGTGGAGAACATATTTATTCCATATTTAATGAATTATATCCAACGACCATAATTTGTGGATCTCATCAAACATTGATGACTTCCATGATTTTATAATCGTAAAATTCATAGTCACAAATTGTTTTGCAACTAAACCACACTAATGACTAAGTGTCCTATTTGACTACATAGTCATGTAGTCATAGATGGTTTCCATGACTAACAACCTAGTCATAAATCAAGTTGCAAAAGATAATTTTTCTTATAGTGGATGCAATTCATGTTGTTATTGGTTGAATATAATGCATACTAATGTTTTTTTTTTCAATTTTGTGATTTTTTTTTAATGGTGATTTTCTATAATATATTAAGCAATATTCAAAACATAAAAATATGAAATCTCAAACACCATTCATATTGTAAGCAATTTTGGTGATTTAAAAAAATTATTTTCATTTCACTACAAGAAAATATGGATTTTTAAACTAAAAGAATTGACAAAAAAATACCCCAAATGTCACCATGTTCAACTTGACCAAAATGCAATTTTGGACAAGTCGATTTGTACCTGACCATTTTGATTTAGTCTTTTTGGTGGTTTTTTTGGTTCATTTTTTTTATTGGATTTTTTAACTATATATTTTAATAATCAACAATACATTCGCAACAACTATATATGATTTAATTTATAAACAATGATAATATATATTATATTACATTATAATATAATCATATTTATTTATTAAATCTATTCATTAATAAATTTAACTACGTACATTACCTAATACTTAATGTACAAAATGAAATAAAATAATTTAGCTACCTACCTTATTTAACCTAGGCCACCCCTTAAATTAAGTAGCTTAGGCTAAATGGCCAACCCTAGACCTAGACCTATACCTATTTGTTTAGGCAGCCTACTTGTTAGCGATTTAAACCACTATCAAGTCCTTACCATTGGATTACCACTTCAAAAGTTGAAAACTTTTATCATCATATTACAATAAATTTGATTGAATTTATGTTTTGATGTACATATTGTAGCATTCAACAATAAACTTCAATATTTTTGTATTGCTTATTTACTAAGTAGGAGGTTATATGTCTAAATACCAAGTATCTATCTAGATAACATGTAGGTACCTATGCTTAGTAAACAATATACATGTCATTAACTCAATTAATAAAAGTAAATAACAATGATTGATTAATTATTATGAATAATGAAAAAGAATTAAATTGATTAATAACTAATTATTTCTTATCAATGATCAATTATTGATTATTGATTATTGATTATTCAATACAAATGGCTAATCATTGAATACTTAATCAATATTTATTATTGATAATTGATAATAATAATTAATCAATTAACAATTTGATGGATAAATTAATTACATAAATATTAATCATAAATGATTAAGTATTAACCATCAATTATTAAATATAAACAAATTAATGTACTAAGTTTAAATATGTACATGTGTTTAAAGGTAGCATGTAGGTAGCTTATTAAACTTTATAAATATTTATTAAGTGTTATATGTTTAACCTAGGGCCTAATAGTTATGAACTTAGGTTTGTTAAGTAGCCAAATTAGTATGGTTGATTTGATTAAATGTCAAATCATAATGGCCATTTGGTATGGTCAATTTGATTAAGCCTTGGTCATTTTGACTTATTTCTAACGTTTTTAATTAGATGTTTGGTTTGTCACATGGTTAGAAATGTCACTTTAATCAAATGTCACTATCAAAAGTAACTTGTGTTTTTCATGCCACAAGCCTTTGGTTAATGTGAACATTTTAATCAAATTCGACCTTTTGAATAGTCACATTTTCTTGTAATGTTTCTTAGCAAAAATGTTTTTTTTGTAAAGAAGGTAATTTGCAAATATATATACATATATATGTTTGAAAATATTTGAAGCAAAATGGCAAAATAAGTCCAAAAAAAAATCATTGATATATACTATAGGGAGGAGAGTTGTGAGTTCCTCCCAAGTTTGGGTTGTGGTGCATTTGAAGTGGGTTGTTTGTGGTTTGTTTATGCACAATTTTGACTCCAATTTGCACAATTGTCTTCTCTTTTGATTTGTGTGTATTGATTTCACCTTCAACTTTTGCTTGTAAATTCATCTTAATCCCATCTTGGAGATCCCATGCCATCTTTCTTTATGACAACTAGGGAACACATTGACTTGGGTTTACATTCCACTATAAAATTAGGAATTAACTAATTTTTTACCCCCAATATTAGTGACAAACCTATGGTTGCATCATTAGAGGGTTTTACAATGGGTCTATTGTATGAGTCCATAATCAAAATAGGTGATATGTTGAGTTGTATTAACATATTATCTTTTAGATAATTGTTAAAAATTGAAAATATAATTTGATTTACATGATGGTAATGGTTGCATGAACCAACATAAGCAATTATGCATGTTTTTCATCCTTTTTGGAGGCCAAAGAGTGGAACCTTATTTTGGGTGAACTTCAAGACAATTGAATTCAATATATGAATATATTATATCCAACATTTGTTGAATAACATGTTATAAAAGATGAACTCCTAATGTTCTTAATGAAGAAGGTCCATTTGCACAAGAAGATGCCTCGTTATAAAAACACATATTGATGTTGGTGTCATGTTGCAAGAAATTTTAAAGGCATGTTCTAGAATTGCAAGTATTCGATTTATGAGTTATATTTTTGGATTGTAATTTTTCAATAGCCAAACAAAACAAAATTACTTTTGATCTTGTTTAGACCAAAAGGAACAGTAAACTCAAGGGTTTTGTACATGAAAAAACAAATATATTTGTTCAAGTTAATTTGAGAATGATGGAAAATGTAACAATAGGTCATTATTTGAAGGAACTTAATCCTAATATGATAGATGTGACTAAAAGCCTTACTTTACCTACATTGTGTGAAGTGGATGAGGATGAATATGTTTACTTGCATGAGGATTTCAAACATGAGCTTGCAAGGAAGGAACAACATCAAAAGGGTGATTACGTTTTAGCGTGGACCAAAAATGGCACATATGGAATCCATAGTTGTATTTTTTTAGGATTTTTAATTTTAATGTTTAATGTTTTGGGAATGCAAATTTGTCCATTTGAAAGTAGGAGGCAAATGGAAGACTTAAACCTTAAACTTTTAAGTTTCCATACTATGACATGTGTATCAATTTGATTAGCTAAGGGAAAAATAAAAACCAAAAACATAGTTTTTTTCAATTTTCATAGTTGGTAGATATTATGTAGGGTATGGATGTCCTTTTTAGCAAAACAACATTTTTTTAATCTTCTATTTCAATAATTCATGGACTTTATGGACTATTGGCAATCTTATGAAAACTTGTTAAATCAAAAGATTGGGTATTTTTGGAAACCCTTATTTCAAAAATCAAAATAATTTCACATTCATAGGATGAAAAAAATATCAACGGTTAACACATGTTCATTATGTAATAAAAGTTCATACCACTTTTTATGGGCCATGATTGAAAATGTTACATCACTTTAAAAATTCACCTTGTAATGAAATGATGACATTTAATCTTCAATTTTAGAATTTTGATTATAAAAAATGTTATATATTAGTTGGATGATTCCCTTTTTAGAATTTCAATTGTACATGTAATGTACCAAACTTAAAGTTAACCTAACAAAAATTAAATTGTGACACAAAAAATGGATCATTTAACTTGTAATCACCCAACAATCCTAATGGTTTCCCTTGTAGGTTTATGCTTGAGAATTTTAATATCAATAATTCCTTAAGAAAAAAAAAATTGATTCAAATGGTGGGAAAGTGGAAGAAGATGAAAAATTTGAAGCATAATTACATTCTCTAGTAAAAAGAAAACGACAAGTTCAACAATGGTTTGCAAGCATGAATGAATTTTCATAGTGGTTTCAAGTAAATTATATAGTTTGTATCTTTTATTATTTGTTTTTAACACAATAAGTTTGTAAATTTGAAATGATTATTAACATGTGCATTAATGGCTTTTAATCTTCATTAAATTTATACCTTTTTCGGAAATTTTTGAAACAATTTTTTTTTTGAAACATTTTAAAAACAATGTTCTGAAACAAGCTTTGTAATTATACAATAAAGGTCAAGATGAGAATGTGAAGTAAAACATTGCTTGCACCATGCTATTTGCTATAGTCTAAAAGACAATAGTTGTAACAAAAACATTTGTCATGAAAGCATTTCTTGCAACCGTTTCATTGTTGGTGGTGTTAGAGGTTACATTTTTATTCACAATCCTAACTTCTTGCATTTATTATTGGTTGTAGTTCTTGCATTTTCCTTTACGATTGGCAACATGGGGATGGATTAAATGAAAGTGTACTAGGCATAATTTGCCACCTAGGTAGATTGCAATGTGATATATAACTTTCTAATGCTAAAGTTATAATGTGGGCTTACCAATGTTGCAAGCACTAGGATCAATTCATCTCAACAACAATTGTGGTGAAAATGGAATCAAAGAAGGGGAGAGTGAACTACATAGTGATGTTTGCATATTGCAATATTGGTTTTAGCCAATAGCCATGCCTATTGTTAATGAAAAGGAATGACTTTGACCAAACCATCCCATATCCACAAGTGGGATATATTTATGTGTTTGCCATTTGGCAAATGATGACTCCACAACCACATCTATAAAAATTCTCTTCATCTTTTCATCTCTTTTCAATTTTTATTTCATGTTGTTCCCCATGTGGTTTTGCTACCCACATCAAATTGAATTAAAATTTATCCTTTCACAATTACTTTTATGTCATTGATGTTGGGGCTATATTCCCTCTAGTAGGTTCTTCATTTAAACTTTGAGCATAAT
>Ga0116228_10002615_pt1 | contig 15620 bp, 11 predicted proteins | sample S1TSphfallax_2_FD_89694 | JGI IMG/M metagenome (GOLD analysis project Ga0116228, IMG submission 89694) | Host-associated microbial communities from peat moss isolated from Minnesota, USA - S1T2_Fc - Sphagnum fallax MG | ecosystem: Host-associated > Plants > Peat moss > Unclassified | place...
CCGAGGCGGACAAAAGGGAAACTGTCACGGCGTGTAAAACGCCGTATTTTGCTATCTAGATGGGATGACCATTCAGTCCAAGGTGGTGGCGTTCGTGGCGCTGCTGTTCATCGTGTTGATCGCGGCCCAGGGCGTGATCGAGGAGTCGGTGTTGATGCCGAGCTTCCTGCGCCTGGAGCGCGCCGCAGCACGCACCTCCATGACCCGCGTCGACAATGCGCTGGATCGAACCCTCGAGCGGCTGCAATTGAATGGTGAGGAATGGTCGAATTGGGGTGAACTGTACCAGTTCATGCAGGACTTCAATCCGGCGTTCCTCGCCACCTACACGACGCCGGAGGCGACGACGCCGCTCAAGATCAATCTCCTGGTGTTGGTCGATGCCGACGGCAAATTCGTCTTCTCCACGGCACGCGATCCCGACTCCGGCGCGGCCCTGAATCTCGATTTCGCGCGCCTGTCGGCGCTGCCGCCGGACTTCCCCTGGCGGGCCAATCTGCGCTCGGGCAAGCCGGCCCGTGGATTGCTGAAAACGAATCTCGGGGTGCTGCTGCTGGCCGCCGCGCCCATTCAAAATGGCTCGGGCGCGGGCAAGACGATGGGCTTGACGCTGATGGGCCGGTTGCTGACGGGCGCGGATTTGCGCGCCATCGGCACGCAGGCACAAGCCGCCGTGAAGATGCTGCCGGTGTCGCACCGGCCGTTGCTGGTCGAGGGAGGCGACGTCACGCAGGTCGCGCGCCCGTTCAACGACATCTTCGGCGCGCCGCTGATGATGTTGCAGGTCGACGTGCCGCGCAGCATCACCGCCCAGGGTCACGAAGCGGTGCTGTACTCGAGCCTGTACTTGATCGGCGCCGCGGTCATGATCCTCATGCTGCTCTTGGTGGTGCTGAATCGTCTGGTGCTCACGAAGATCGGCCGCATGACGCGACATGCGGTGCGAGTCGGCACCGGCGATGATCTGCGGGCGCGGCTCGATTTCAAGGGGAACGATGAGATCGCCCGGCTCGCGCATGAATTTGATCGCATGGTCGAGCGCGTCGCCGAGTCGCGCCGCGAACTCGAGGATCACTCCTTCCAATCGGGATTCGCGGAGCGCGCCAAGGGCATCATGCACAACATCGGCAACGCCATGACACCGCTCTGCGTGCGGCTGTCGATGCTCGCCGGCCGATTGCGCGGCCTGCCGCTCGATGATGTGGCGACGGCTGCGGCCGAGTTGACCGACGAGAGCGTGCCTCCGGCGAGGCGCGCCGATCTTGCGCAGTTCGTCAAGCTGGGGCTCGATGAGATCGAGGCGGTGATCGGCGAGGCGCACGGCGATTTGCAGGTCATGCAGCGGCAGGCGGCCATCGTCACCGCCACCCTCGCCGAGCAGCGCGCCGGTGCGACGCAGGAACAAGTGCTCGAATCGGTGCGTTTACCGGAGATCTTGTCGCAGGCCCTCGACATCGTTCCCGATGCGTGCAAGCGGCGCTTGCGGCTCGAGGCCGATGACTCGTTAGGCGCGGTGGGGCCGGTCACCGTCGCGCGCACGGTGCTGCGTCTGGTGCTGCAGAATCTCATCATCAATGCCGCCGACGCCGTGCAGGCGGCGGGCGTGGCGCATGGCCGGCTGCGCCTGCGCGCCGACATCGAGACCGCGGAAGGTCAGCCGCAGCTGCACCTGCAGTGCCACGATAACGGCGTCGGGATCGCGCCCGAGAATCTTACGCGGGTATTCGACAACGGTTTCTCGACCAAGTCGCGCGCCACCAATGAGGGTATCGGCCTGCATTGGTGCGCCAATGCCATCCGCGCACTGGGTGGACGGATCTGGGCGGCCAGTGATGGTCCCGGCCGCGGTGCATCGATGCATGTGATTTTCCCTCTCGACAGCTCACGAGGCTTGAACTATGGCAGTTGACAGGCGGGAACGGATTCGGATCTTGATCGCCGACGACGAGTCCGAGGTGCGCGACACTTACCGGCAGATTCTGCTGCCGCCGAGTCCCGCCACGGGTGCGGAGCGGTTCAAGGCGCTGCGTTCGCGGCTCTATGAGGACAAGACCGCCGGGGCGGCGCGGCCGCCGACGGTGCGGAGCTTCCGCGGTAATTTTGATCCCGTGTTCTGTGACGGCGCCGAGGCGGCGGTCGAGGCGGTGCGCGCTTCCCTGGCCGCCGGCACGCCCTTCGCCATGGCCTTCCTCGACATGCGCATGCCGCCCGGTCCGGATGGTGTGTGGGCGGCGGTGCGCATTCGCGAGCTGGATCCGGCGATCGAGATCATCATCTGTACGGCCTACTCGGACGTCGACGCCGGCGACATCGCTGATCTCGTCCAGCCGGAGGAGAAGATCTCCTACGTGCAAAAGCCGTTTCATCCGAGCGAAATCCGGCAGATGGCGCTGTCGCTGGCGAGCAAGTGGCGCGCCGAACATCGCATCATCAAGCTTGCTTACTTCGACACCCTGACGGGGTTGCCGAATCGCGAGCAGGCTCGCAATCGGCTGACGAGCGCGATAGCCACGGCTGCGCAAAGCGGCAAGTCCCTGCCGGTGCTGTATCTCGACCTCGACAACTTCAAGCGGGTGAACGATACCCTGGGTCACGCCGTCGGTGACGACCTGTTGCGGGTCGTCGCCGCACGTCTGCGCGGCTCGCTGCGTGCCGGCGACTCGGTGTCGGTCGGCGCGCCGGCGGCAAACGGCTCGGCGAGCCATGTGTCGCGACTCGGCGGCGATGAGTTCATCGTCTTGCTGCCGGACGTGGAATCCGCCGACGAGGCGGGGCGCGTGGCTGCGCGGCTGATCGCCGAGCTCCAGGAGCCCATACAGCTCGGCCTGCACACCGTCGTCATCACGCCGAGCATCGGCATCGCACTGTATCCACGCGATGGCGAGGATGTCGACAGCCTGCTGCGCCATGCCGATTTGGCGATGTACTTTGCCAAGCGCGCCGGCCCCGGCCGCTGCGAGATGTTTAGTTCCGTGATGAACGACACGGCGGTTCAGCGTTTTGCCGTCGAGGCGAAGTTACGCGGTGCGCTCGAGCGCGGCGAACTGTTCCTCCACTACCAACCGCAGTTCGACATCATCCGGGGCGGGATATCGGGCATGGAGGCGCTCTTGCGCTGGACCAACGAGGAACTCGGTTCGGTCCCGCCGACGCTGTTCATTCCCGTGGCCGAGGAAACCGGGTTGATACTCGGCATCGGCGAGTGGGTGCTGCGCACCGCCTGTTTGCAGGCCAAGGCGTGGCAGGATCAAGGGCTGCCGCCGATACGCATGGCGGTGAATGTCTCGGGTCTGCAATTCGCGCGCAATGACTTCCCGGCGCTCGTGGAGAGCATCATCCGCGAGACGGGCATCGAGCCGTCGATGCTGGAACTCGAGATCACCGAATCGGTGGTCATGATGGACGAAGCCGCGTCGGAACGGGCGTTCAGCCAACTGAAGGCGCTGGGCGTGTCGCTCGCCATCGATGACTTTGGCACCGGCTACTCGAGTTTCGGCCGGCTGAAGCAATTGTCGGTCAACCGCCTGAAGATCGACCGTTCCTTCGTCACCAGTCTGGTCGAGTGCAACGACGACCGCGCAATCGCCAGCGCCATCATCGCGATGTCGCGATCGCTGCGCATCAGTGTCACGGCGGAAGGGGTGGAAAGTTTTCCGCAGCTGGCGTTTCTGCAGGAGCAGACCTGCCAGGACGCGCAGGGATTTTTCTTGAGCATGCCGCTCACGGCGGAGGCGGCGACGGCGTTGTTGCAACGAGCCCAAACCGCGGCAGAGGCGGCCGATACCAGCCGCACCGGCCGGCTGCGCGCCATCGTCGTCCCCGAAGGGGCTTAAGGCCTCATGAGCGGATCGGCACCACCACATGCAGCGATGCGCCGCAGCCGGGGCCCTCGCTGACCGCCCAGATCCGTCCGCCGAGCGCGCGGACGGCATTGGCGCACCAATGCAGGCCGATGCCCGCCTGGGCGGTCGCCGACTGCGGCTGAAAGCCGCTCTCGAACACCCGCGTGAGATTCTCGGGCGCAATCCCGATGCCGTTGTCGTGGCACTCGAGGTGCAGCTGCGGCTGACCTTGGGCGGTCTCGAGGTCGGCGCACAGGCGCAGCCGGCCATGCACAAGGCCCGCCGCTTGCACGGCGTCGGCGGCATTGATGATGAGATTTTGCAGCACCAGACGCAGTACCGTGCGCGCCACGGTGACCGGACCCACGGTCCGTAACGAGTCGTCCGCCGCTATCTCCAAGCGGCGCCGGCTGGCTTCGGGAACGATGTCGAGGGCCTGCGCCAAGAGTTCGGGTAAACGCACCGATTCGAGCACCTGTTCGTGCTGGGCGCTGGCGCGCTGCTCGGCGAGAGTGGTGGTGACGATGGTCGCCTGGCGTTCCATGACGTGAAGGTGGCCGTTTGCCTCGGCGATCGCCGCCTCGATCTCATCGACCCCGCGCTTGACGAATTGAGCGAGATCGCGGCGCTGCGGCTCCGGCATTCGCTCCTCTTCGGTCATGTCATCCGCCGCCGATGCCAGCGCCCGCAGCGGGACGTCGCGCAACCGGCCGGTCAGCAGCGACAGCCGCATGCTGAACTCCGTCATTGCGCCCTCGAGATTGTGCATGATGCCCCGGGCGAGTTCGGCATAGCCTGACTGGAAAGCGCGGTCGACGAGCTGGCGGCGCGACTCGGCGACGCGCCCCACCATGCGATCGAACTCGCGGGCGAGGCGGGCGATTTCATCGTCACCCTGGAAATCGAGGCGGGCCTCAAGGTCGCCGCCGTGACCCACCAACACCGCATGTTGAGTCACCCGGGCGATGGGACCCAACACCATGCGGTTCAGCAAGACGATGAGGAAGACGAGCACGACGATGGCGGCGCCGAACAGATACCACAACGAGTAGTTCACCGCGGCATGACCTTGCTCGGTGATGCTGCGCGGGACATTCACCTGCAGCGTCATCACCGGCGCGCCGTATAGGTCCGTGAAGGGATGAAAGACCTCGGTCACGTGTCCCGCCTCGAGCAAGCCTTCGCGCGGCGCGTTCATATCGAGCAGGAGGGTCGCCTGGGCCTCCTCGCCGATGGCGTGCACCTGCTTCGCGGTCAACAAGCGGCCCATGAGGGCGAGGCCCATCGACTTGCCCGTGCCACTGCCGTCGAGGATCGGCGCCGCGGCCAACATCATCACCCCTTGGTTGGTGCGGATCAGCCCGCGCGCTGATCGTCCCTGCGCCAACTGTCGACGCCAGGGGAAGTTCGCCGGCAGAACGGAGCTCGCCGCCAGATCGATGGCGAGCGGCCGGGCAGAGTCGACCTCCTGCCCCGCCGCAAACACCACCGCACCGTCGTTATCGACGAGCATCAAAAGATTGACCTTGAGCGGCGCCATGGTCGCCGGCGTGGTGTAGGTGGCGAGGAAGGCGGGATCATGGTCCTGCATGAAGTGATAGAGCTCACCCCAGTCGGCCCAGTCCGTCGCGGTCGACTCCAATCCCTCGAGGGTGCGGTCCAAGGCATACTCCACCCGGGTCATGGAGGTGCGCGCGTCGGCCCGTTCCAGATTGGCGAAACTCGGCATGATGCCGCGTTCTTGAATCAGGATTTCCATCACGAGCAAGACCGCGAACAGGGCGGCGACGAGCAGCATGACTTTGGGTCGGATATTCACCCATCGTTCTTATCAAGTTGCGCAGCGGCGGTCTAATCGGACCCTCGATTGTGGTACGCCGCGCAAGAAATCAGCTGCTAAGTGACATAACGCCGGTGCCCTCAACCCGGCGGTTGATGAAATACATCATCAGCAAGGTGAACAGCGTGCTCACCACGACAAGGTAACCGACGATGTCGAAATGTTCGATCGCGCCCGAGGGGGTCTGTTTGACGATCGCGGCCGCAACGGCGGCGGCGATGCCCCCGGAGAATTGCTGCAGCGATGAGCTGATCGACATGTAGGAACCGCGGTCGAGTGGGCTCGGGATTGCGGAGATCAACGCCGAGGAGGAGATCATCCTCGAGGACACGCAGATGAACAGCAGCGCGTTGACCAGGATCACCCACTGGATCGTGGTCGCGCCCAGGTTGGTGTAGATCAGCACCATGATGATCGTGCCGACGCAACCCAATGCAAAGACATTGAACTTGCCGATGGAATCGCTCGAGCGTCCGATCAGGGGGCCGGCGATCATCGAGACGACGCCGGTCACCATGTAAATCAGCGGCAGCCGATCGATCGGGATGCCGAGATTGTGCACCGTGAAGGCGCTGCCGAAGGGCAGCAACATGAAACCGCCCGTGGCGAGCAGAATCATCGCCGCGAAGCCCTGAAGGTAGCGCGGCGTCGAAATGGTGTGCACGAAATGATGCAAGGGGCTCTTATCGGGCTCGACCTTCAGATGCGCATCGATGGGATGCATACAGAAAACGATGATGACACCGACGACGGCACTGGCGGCGGCGATCAAGTAAAAGGGTGCATGCCAGTTCCAGCGGTTCGCGCAGTACAGGCCGATCGGCAGGCCGAGCACATTGCTCGCGGCGAACGCCGTCTGGACCACGCCCATCACGCGACCGCGCAGCCGGTAATCGAACAAGTCGGTGGTGATGGCGAAGACCACCGAGCCGATGACCCCGCCGAAAAGTCCGGTGACCATGCGGGCGATCAACAGGAACCGATAGGAGTTGGCGATCGCGCAGAGGAAGGTCCCGGCGACGAAGCCCACGTAGAAAAAGAGCAGTAATTTTTTTCGGTCGAAACGATCCGTGAAGCCGGCGGCCAACAGACCGGCGGCGCCGGCGCTGAAGGCATAGGCCGAGACGAGCACGCCGAATTGCGCCGGTTCGATGTTGAGCGCCGGCATGATGATGGCGCCGAGCGGCGACAGCACCATGAAGTCCAAAATGATGGTGAACTGCAAGAAAGCGAGCAGGGCGACGATGAGCTTTTGGTAGCCAGTCATAGTCATGGGGGTCGTCGGGTTTGGGGTCATAAGTAGGCGGTCACTCTCTCATAGGGCGTTGACATAGGGCATTGACGGAATCATAAACCTATCTTAAGATATATATCTTACGTAGTCAAAGACCGGCTTCCCGGCGTGCGAGTACCCCATGAAATTACCCCATCATCGTCACGATCGAGGATCTCTTTGGTTCGCCAAGATGCGCCACGGATCTGGCGGCAGCGGCGCAATCGGACGGCACGGCGGCGGTTTTGGCGGCGGGGATGAGGTGTTCTCGCGCGGCCGCAAGTTCAGTTCCGATGACTTGCAGCTGTTGTTGATGGCGATGCTCGTGGATGGGCCGCGTCATGGGTATGAGCTCATCAAGATGTTGGAAACCCGCTCGAACGGTTTCTATACGCCGAGCCCGGGGATGGTCTATCCGGCGCTCACGCACCTCGAAGAACTGGGATTGGCGAGCGTGGCCGTCGCCGGCAATCGCAAGTGTTACTCGCTCACCATCGAAGGCCGAACCTTTCTCGAGTCGAATCGCGAACGCATCGACGTGATCCTGGCGAAGCTCAACTTCCTGGCGAAAAAGATGGGCCTGGTGCGACGCGCGCTGGCCGGTGATCGGGGCACGCAGATGGACGAGGAGGAGGCTTTGAGCCGGCGTCCACGCTCCGAACTCATGTCCGCCTTCCTGAAGATCAAGACTCTTCTCCTCGAGTGCCGGGAGGCGTCCGCCGAGGAACAGTTACGCATGGCGGCCGTGCTCGAGCGGGCCGCCGCCGACTTGGCCGCCCTTGCCGATGCAGAACATAAGGAGACGCATTCATGACCAACACCGCTGTGGTGGAGCGACCCGACCTCGCCATCACGCGAGTCCGGCGCGCCGTCAAACTTCGTTTGGGGCAGGTGACTCGAGTCACGGCGATCACGCCGACGCTGACCCGCATCACGACAAACCAGTTTTGCCGGTGATGGGTGCGACCGGCCCGGAGCCGAATGGTGCGGGCGCCGATTCGAGCGCGATTCGACCGGTGGCGCGGGATTTCACGCCGCGTCGTTTCGACAATCGCTCAGGGGAATTGGATATTGAGTTCGCCCTCCACGCCGACGGTATTGCAACGACGTGGGCGGCGGCGGCGCGGGTCGGGCAGTATCTCGGCATCGGCGGCCCGCGCGGCTCGATGCTCATTCCCGCAGTCTTCGATTGGCATTGGAGCAGCGGCTGGCGAGCGGCTTTGTCCCTGAGCTGCGAATGCATGACCGTGCAAGAAGAGGGCGGCACAGAGCTGCTCCCGCGGTCGACGTGCCGAGCCATATTCCAGCAACAAACCAGCATGTTGCGACATTTTCCGTGGCCCAAAACCACGACCAAATATCGCGATTCGCCTCCGTCGGTCGACTGACAGTCATTGAAGGCTGCGATTGCGGGTGCGATTCACTTTTCTTCGATGAACCCAGAGACAAGGGCCGTCCCATCGCGAGCGGCATAGGCCGCACCGCAGGGAATAACGAAGTTGAAGTGATCCTGTGGGCACGCGACACCACCTTGACCTTCCTTGAGATCGAGCCATGGGGAAAGACGCGAAGACCGGTACGCTTGCCACTCGCCGGATCGATCGCGCCTTACCCAGCGGATGCATTTGGTTGCGACGAGGATGACGAGGGCGAAGAGGTTCGAATAAATTTCAAGTCGGGACTCTAGCCGCGGGACAACGGCAACCGCCTGCCATAGTTGGTCACAGTTTCCGCACGGCCCCGCCAGAATGTCGGGCAACACTCTTGCCGAAGAGCCGGTCCGGCTCTGCCACGGGAGTGCTCGATGTTTCGCCGCGCTGTGATTGTCGTCATCGTGATCTTGATCCTTTTCGGGCTCGGGACCCATCCCCCACTGGCGTCGGTCCGACGAGGGGAAATCCTCGCGCGTACCAATGTGCTCGACGGTTCGGTGAGCGTGGTCACCGCGGGTACAATTCTCAACCTGCCGGGGATCCAGCAGGTGCGTCGCTACTCCATCCGCGATCAAGTCTATCGGCCGGCCGACTGCGCGAGCGCCACCGGTCGAGCCCCCTTTCAATCGATCGAGGGTTTGTCGATCGGCGTTGAACTCGCGGTTCGCTGGACGGTGGACCCGGTGCGCCTCGCGCAAACGTCGAAGGATTTACCGGATGACATCAGCACGGATCTCGTCGCCCCCGCCGTGTTGGGAATCGTCTATCCGACGTTTGCCCGTTACTCCGTGCGCGAGATCTTTTCGCAGCGTCGGACGGAGATTCAGCGCGAGCTTGCCGCGGCACTCAAACCCAAATTCGCCGCCATGGGACTGGTGCTGCGCGAAATCGACATGGGGCGGGTCGACTTGCCGCCGGACTATCGGGCCGGCATGGAGAAGCTGCTGTCCGAGGAACTCGAGACCGAAAAAATCCAGTACTCCTTGCAGTTGAAGACGGCCGACGTCAAACAGCAGCAACTCGAGGCCGAGGCGGACAAGGTGCGGCGGCAAACGGCCGCGGAGGCGTCCGCCCAGGAGGAGGTCATCGCCGCGCGTGGGCAGGAGGAAACCATGCAACACATCCTGCCCTTCAAGCAGAAGCAGATCGAGCAGCGCCGGCTCGAAGCCGAGGCCGACAAGGTGGCCCGCATTCGCACCGCGGAAGGCGCGGCCGAGGCGCGTCGCATCGAGGCCAAGGGCGAGGCGGATTCACGGCAGAAGCTCGCCGAGGCGGAGGCCTATCGACTCGATCTCGTCGGCAAGGCGAACAGCGGTCAAATGGAGCGTGAGGGGGCGCTGGTCACACGCTATCCGCTGTTGATCCAGCAAACCTTGGCGGAAAAATTATCCGACAAGGTGCAGGTCATCATCGCGCCGATGCCCGCCGCGGGTCAGTTCGTCGGGTCGAGCTTGCTCGGCGGAACGAATGCGGCCGGCGGCGGCGCTTTGCGAACCAGCGCTCAAGCACCTGGCGTCGAAGCGGCATCCATCGGCGGCGCGCCACCCAACGTCGACGCGCCACCCACGATCAACAGTGCTTCCTCATCGCCCGCTCAGGCGGGTGGTTCGCCATGATGCTGGCGTTGACGGCGACACTCGCCATCGTCGTGCAGGATCATGCGGCGCTGCGCGCCGCGCCACGTGCGAACGGCACCGAGCTCGCGAGGGTTTGGCAGGGTGAGGTACTCGAGGTTCGTGGCGAACAGGCCGGCTATCTCAAAGTCTACGATCACCGGCTCGAGCGGGGCGGTTACCTGCAAGGCACGGCCGGCCGCGCCATCGAGATCTCCGAGAACGCCGCGCCGGAGCTTTTGGCGGTGATGCGATTTCTGCAAACCATGCCGGGATTCGAAGCGCTGGGCATCAGCTACGGCGCGGCGTACCTCAAGGCCGTGCCGGTGCGCGATCTCACTGCCGAACCCTTTGATGCCATCGCGCAGATGGCCGAGCGCCTGGCCGACCGGGCCTCGGCCGGCACCGAAAGGGCTTCGGCGAGCGGCGACCGGACCCAGGCAAGCTCGGGCTCGACCGGCGGGCTCGCCGCCCAAGTGGAGGTCGTCGAACAATTCGGTATCCGCATGCGCAACGTCGAACGCAATGGGCGGATGCGGATCTGTTACGACGGTGAGTTGTTTCAGCGCGTCTTGAGCGCCCCTGAGCTTGGGCCTTCGCCCGACGAGCAAGCGCGCGCCGTCCTTGCCCTGACCCGTCCCGATTGCGTCGCTGCGGATGTTGATCCCAACGCGCGCCTCGCCGCCGATTTGCAACGCGCTCGGCTCCTCGAGCTGGTCAAGGACGACGCCGTGGATGCGATGACCCGCAGTCGCCTGCATGCGCGTCGCGCCGTGGTGTGGGCCGCTGTGGCTTATGGCGATGAGCGCCGGCAACAAAGCGTCGCTCCGGCCGCCGACACGCTGGGCGCAATTGCCAGCGGCACCGCCGGGACCGCTGCCCAGCGCGCGCGTGCCGAGCTGCTCGCCGTGCATCCCGAGACCCTTGGTGATGACCGGCGGGCCGAGTACTTGGACGCCGTCCTTCGCGTCGGTGCCGTTCGTTGGGCCGAGGGCTTGCCGTCGCCGCAGTCAGGATCGTTGACCTTGAGCGCAGCACCGGGGGATCCGGGTCAAACCTGCGTGGAGCTGCATGACGCCAATCGGCCGCGCGCCGGCGCGCTGATCGAGCGCTGTACCTATGGACTCGTCCGGATGGCTTCAGTGCAAGTGATCCCGCGAGGCCCGGCGTTGGTACTCGCCGTCCAGCCGCTCGAGAGCTGGCGTGAGCTGTGGGTGTTCCACGAGAGCGCCGGGAGTTGGACCGTCGATGTGCTCTGCCCGGGACTGGATGACCCCGATGCAGGCTATGTAGATTTCGCCGGCTACGTACCGGCGAGCCGACTGCTGCTCATCGCCAGAGAGGTGAAGGCTCGCGGGCGGTTGCACCGCAGTTTCGAGGAGTTAAGGCTCGACGATCTGGCCTTGGTGCGTCAGGCGGGGAGCCCAGAAATCCTGCCGGATTTCGGCCGTTGGCAGGATGTCGGCTGGCGGCGCGACACGTTGGCATTGCGCTAGGGGATGGAGGAGGCCATCGCCATGCTGACCGATGATGCGACGTGGTCGGCATCACGGCTGAGCACGATCGAGTCGCCGCATGGACACGATGCAAGTCAACTCCTAGCCACCCCGGTTGCGCGCGCGCATGTAAATAGACGTATAATATGCATGCGAACTATACCTAAGGGAGAAACCTGCAATGACCCAGCTGCTGGAAGGAAAAGTGATCATCGTCACCGGTGCCGGCGGCGGCCGGGGCGCCAAAGGGGTGGGGGAGTGCATCGCACTCGAGGCGGCGCGGCTTGGGGCGCAGGTCGTGGTCAACGATCTGGGCAAATTGGAGTCCGGTCAATCGACCGCCGAAGTGACCACCGAGGCGATCAAGGCGGATGGCGGTCAGGCGGTGGCCTGTCTCGAGAGCGTGGCGACATGGACAGGAGCCGAAAAACTGGTCCAATGTGCGATCGACACCTTCGGCCGCATCGACGGCGTGGTGAACAATGCCGGGATACTGCGCGACAAGATTTTCTTCAAGATGTCCGAGGAAGAATGGGATCTGTCCATCTCGGTCAATCTCAAGGGCTGCTTCAATGTGGCGCGTATGGCGGCGCCCCACTTCAAGAACCAAAACAGCGGTGCCATCGTCCACATGACGTCGTCTTCCGGTTTGGTGGGCAACTTTGGCCAGGCGAATTACTGCGCCGCGAAGATGGGGCTGGTCGGGCTCTCGAAAGCGATCGCGCTCGACATGGAGCGTTTCAAGGTCCGCTCCAACTGCATCGCGCCGTTTGCCATGACACCGATGGTGATCGCCGGCGTACCGAATCAGACCGAGGAGGACAAGGCCCGTTGGCGCGTCATCTCGCGCATGAAGCCGGAAAACATCGCACCGTTCACGTGCGCCTTGCTGTCGGATCAGGCGGCCGACATCTCGGGACAAATCTTCGGTGTCCGCGCCAATGAGATTTACCTGTTCAATCACACCCGGCCGATTCGCACGGCGCACAGTGGTGAACCGGGATGGACCGCCGAGAGCGTCATCGACCGGGTGTTCCCCATGTTCAAACCGAGCTTCTTTCCGCTGGAGCGCTCGATGAACGTGTTCAGCTGGGATCCGGCGTAAGGGCCTGTCGGGCGATGATGTTGCGTTGTATTTCGTTCGTGCCGCCGAAAATCGACCAGCAGCGGCTGTAAAGGTACTCGTAGCCTAAGAGACTGGCGCGCTGCGCCGGTGTCTGCGCCTTCGAGGGATCGAGGTGCGCATCGGCGGGATCGTGGGCGGCGGCCATGGGTCCCTCGATCGCCAGCGCGACCTCACATAATCGCTGGAGAATCTCCGTGCCCCGCACCTTCAAGATCGAGGCTTCCGCGCCGAAGGGCGCGCCCCCCGACCATCGGTCGACATACTGTCGCTCCATGGTGCAAAGCGCCAGCAGCTGAATCGTCACATCGGCGAGCTCGGTGCCGAGAACGTGGCGCATCCCGTCAGGCAGTCGGCCAATCCCGTCAGGCGGCCGGGATTGGCTCGTCGCCTCATCCCACAGGGCGCGGACATGATCGAGCAGTCGTAACTTGGGACCGGTATCGGCGATCGAGACGCGCTCCTTGCTCAGCAGGTATTTCGCGATGGTCCAGCCCATGCCCTCCTCGCCGACGCGATTCGCGACCGGCACGCGTACATTGTCGAGGAACAAGGCGTTGGTGTGGTGCAGGCCGTCGATGGTGACGATGGGTTTGGTCGATATGCCCGCGGAGCGCATGTCGATGAGCAAAAAGGTGATTCCCGCTTGGGGCTTGCCGCTGCGCTCGGTCCGTACCAGACAGTGCATCCAGTCCGCCCAGTGCGCTTCGGTGGTCCAGAGTTTCGCGCCGTTGACGATGTACTCATCACCGTCGCGAACGGCGAAGGTCTTCAAGCTGGCGAGATCGGAACCCGCGCCCGGCTCTGAGTATCCCTGGCACCACCACACATCGCTCGACAGGATGCCGGGCAGATGCTGGCGCTGTTGGGCGTCGCTGCCGAAGGTGTAGAGCACGGGTCCGACCATGTTGACGCCGTAGGGACTCAGCATCGGCGCGTTGCAGACAGAGGATTCTTGGACGAACAGCAGTTGTTTGACCAGATCCCAGTCGGCGCCGCCGTATTCTTTCGGCCAGGCACAGCCGAACAAGCCATGCTGCCGGAGTACTTTCTGCCAGTCCACATAGTCTTGCTTGTCGATCTTCAAACCGAGGCGGCCCTTCGCGGCGATGTCGGCCGGCAGGTTCTGGCGGGTGAACTTGCGGATGAATTCGCGCCACTCACGGGTCTCGGCAGTGTCCTTGAGCGCGAGCAGGTTGCTGATCTCGACGGCGGTGCCGAAACGTTGCTTGTGCACATCGGCACTACCGAGTTCGGCGCGGATGGTCGCGAGCCGGCGCCCGTAATGGCTGATGTTGAGCTCGTCGCTGACACCCATCCCGCCGTGCAGCTGGATCGCCTCGTGGCCGATCCGCCGGCCGGTCGCGTCGGCAACGGCTTTCAACGCGGACAGGAGTTCGGAGCGGTGTCGCGCGGCATCGGCGGCGAAGCCGACGATGGCAAGTTCCAGCATGGCGAGCAATTCTTGGGCAGCCATCTCCATGTCCGCCACCCGATGCTGCAGCGCCTGGAATGAACTCAATGGCACGCCGAATTGTTTGCGCTCCCCGAGATAGCGGAACGTCGCGGCATTGGCCGCGGTGACAATACCGGCCGCTTCGGCGGCGAGTGCGAACACGCCCCGCTCGAGCGCGTCGGCGAGGATCCGGGCGGCGGGCTTGTGAAAAGTCATCCGTTGGCTCTCGCCGACCGGGCAGGCGTCCAGATGCACGTCGGCCGCGCCCGCACCATCCATCAGCCGATAGGGAGATAGGGCGAGAGAATCGGCGGGCAGACGAAAAATCGCCACCTCGTCGCCGAGACGGGCGGTCACCAAGAGTTCGTGTGCGACATCGGCGTGCCGCACGCAGCGCACGATGCCGTTGAGCACATAGCCATCGCCACGCGGCGCGGCGACGACCAGCGGCGGTGAGAATGGATCGGCGCCCGCATCATGCGCCAACACCACAATCAATTCGCCGGCGACGATGCGATCGACGCCGTCACGGGCCGCGGTGGCGTCGCGCTGCGCGGCGATCAGGCTGCCGGCAACGAGGGCACAGCCCAAGAAGGGTTCGACGGCGAGGCCGCGGCCGAGTTCGGCCATGGCGATCGCGATGCTGCGGGCATCGCCGGCAAAGCCGCCGCTTGCCTCATCGAAGGCGGCGCCGATCGCGCCCAGTCCGGCGAGTCCGGGCCATAGCGCCAAGCGGTCCGGGTTCGGTCCACTCAGCCGTCGGCGCCGAGCCTCGAGGTTGTTCTCGGTCTCGAGAAATTTGCGCAGCGTTTCGGCAAACAGTCGCTGCTCTTCGGTGTGAGCGAGCGAGTGAGCGGGTGTCATGGGAACACCCCGCGGTTCGCCACGCCGAGCAGCCGCTGCGCCGCTTTGAGGTGGGGTACGTCATACATTTTCCCATCGATGGCCACCGCGCCCATGCCGGTTGCGAAGGCCTCGACGATGCGTCGTGCGGCGCTGACTTCGCTCGCGCTCGGCGTGAAGGACTCGTTGATCACGGGCACCTGGTCCGGATGGATGGCGATCCGACCCGTGAAGCCGTCGTGACGCGACGCCTGGCAGGCGGCGCGGAGGCCCGCCTGATCCTTGAAGTTCACATAGACCGTATCGAGCACCTCGACATCGAGGGCATGAGCGGTCAGCAGGCATTGCGTCCGCGCAAACTCATAGGTTGATCGCCAACCGCCCGCCTCGTTGCGCGGATCGCCGGCGCTCAAGCTCGCACTCAAGTCCTCGGCGCCCCAACTGACGTGGCTGATCCGTGGGTGACGTTGGCATGCCAATTCGCCCAACCGCAGAACGCCCAAGGGGGTCTCCGTGACCAGCGCGAAGATGCGGATGGCGCCGATTGCTAGCCCATGCTCGGTTTCCAGCGCGTCGAGATAGTGGCCCACCTGGGTCAGGTCTTCCGGACCCCGGATCTTCGGCAGCATGATCCCGGCCGGACGTGAGGGCACCACCGTCGCCAGATCGCGCAGCAGCTCACCGGAGGTCAGGTCATTGAC